>VOFI01001152.1_pt1 | contig 290001 bp, 296 predicted proteins | sample 5384131 | NCBI WGS metagenome assembly VOFI01 (sample SAMN12384728, study PRJNA508395) | human gut metagenome | isolation source: healthy gut H | host: Homo sapiens | reverse complement strand
ATAACCGTCTGAGGAATCGGAATCCGGATAAGGCTGGGCGTTCGCCTGGGCGACCAGAGTCATGCCAGCCATGAGAGAGAAACTTGATAATAATCGAAGGAACATGATCGGAAATTATATATCAGTGCACACTCGGTCAATCAAAACATATACAAATGACTAATTAATATTTTCACGCCCGAACAGCAGCGCGATCATAATCATCACGAGTACAAGAAGTAAGTACCAGCGGGCCGCTTTGCTGCGCCGGATACACGCCCCCGCACAAACAAGAGACACGACAAAACAAACCGCCGCCGCCAAAAGCATGGCCCGCGCCAGCATGGGAAAATCCAATGCACCGGCTCCGGCCGCAAGGAGCGTCCCCGCCACATACCCGGCAAATGACCACCTCAACCCCGCCAGCCAGGAAAAAGAGGCTGTCTTCTGTTGGCTCTGCTTCATTTCATCACTCTGCGTGCCAGTTTCCGAATCTCAAGTTAAAAAATCCGGCCTTCTCCATGATATGAACAAAAAAGGATCTCCCTCAACACGGGAATGCCTCCCAAAAGCAACAAAAAAACACGTTGAAAAATAGACCGGGCACAAAAAGGCGAAGACCTCCCATATCTGGTTTTATGAATTAAAAAACCGGAAGTACATGATATTGTAAATAGTATAATCAATATATTTTTCATGAGAACTCTGTTTTAAATATTCTACTATTAGGCGGAACAGGTGGATTTTCTATCGTGCTTTTTTGATAGGAATTAGAACTATCACCAACTACTGGTCCGGCACAGGCATCATAAATAAATTTAAACGAAGAACCAAATAAACTTACATCGAATACAACATATGCATGATTACCAAATCCGGTCCTATACTGATAATAGGGATTTGTTTTCAGAATGACTGGGACCGCAAGAGCTGCGGGAAGGCGAGGATTTTTATAAAAAGGATTATTACAAGAACCCACTCCTATTAAATTGACAGTTAATATATTCCCAAAAGGTTCCTGATAATTTCCTTCGACGTTGATTCCAAGCAATCTAACGAGAGCAGTTAGAGAAAAGCATTGGTCGTAACAATTGACTACATTCCCATTGTTCTTCTCAAGATAGGAATCCAGATTAATAGTACCAAGTGATGGAGTATACTTTGGTGCTCCCCTCACCGTATCATAAGTCCACCCCATCTTGCTAAAAGTATAATTAGTAATATTTTTCGGAATTATGTAGAATAGTCTTGCCGTAAGATTTTCAGAATATTCCGGCAATTGATATTCAGTAAATTGCTCCGATAAAAAATCGAAAAGATCAACAAAACAAGACTAAAGTAAATAATTCCGATATTTTTTATGATTGAATCTGATGAATTTTTATCAAGCCCTATATTCCCTGAACCTTCTATTACTACATCTAGCGCTTTAATCCATGGTTTTTTCTTATTGTCATTCATATCCCACGGCGATTTGAGTGGTTCACTAAACAGGACATACCCATTCCTAACTGTTGTTTCAAAAACAATTGTCTCGTTAGTAAGAGCAGTTCCTTGAATCTCTGTTAATCTCCAAGTCCATTGTTGATTTCCTTTATTCAATTTGGAATCAATATTATCTTTGAAAGGAATTTCAAATTCTGTGTTGTTATCAAATTCCTGTTCATCCAGTTCTGGGAGGAAATTTTTTTCGAAACTTTTCCCTCACCCTTGTCTTTACCTTCGCTTTCTTTATGATTCCAGGTTTTACTTCCGCTTTAATTTTTAGATCAGGTTTTTTACCGCCAATATAGAGAAAAGGTTCCGATTTCGTTGCTTTGCCATTCTTATCAAAAGTTGCTTCCGGGACATCTATGATTTTCCCTTTATAAGTTTTTAATAAATCCATAGCATCCTTGTCATGCTTACCCTGTACGTGATTGAAACTTATTTGATGGATTAGGAGGCTTGGAGTTAATAATTTGTGTGCGGCTTCAAGATCAGTCAAATGTTTTTTCTGTCCGTTTTTAGTCTCATAAAAACTCATCTTGCATTTTACCGTGATCACTTTTCCCCAGTGTTCCTTGTTAGACGAATGGACAGTACAAGTGTCCTGATCTCCATTTTTGACTTCCAACTTTTCCGTAACGGTCCATTCGTACTTTTTCTTCGTCCAATTCGTATCCTGCATGTGGCTGCGGCGGCTCCACGACAACAACAGTGAATTGCCCTTAACTTTATACTCCTTGATTTTCTCTGGTTCAAAAATGGCATATTTATTGCTGTTCTCATCTTCTGGATCCTCTCCTTCTGCCTCTTCTATAGTACATATGGGAAGTGACTGAGGATCCACCTTGATTTTACCTCCCGGCTCCCCGCTCGCCCAACTCGCTTGCAGAATCAGAGGACAGGCAATTAGAACAATATAATAATACCGCAATATACTCATATGTCTTTTATCGATTAAAATATTCATTCAGCCGTAATCTCATTTTATTTACATTTGATTCACTGTATTGCTTTGTTCCAATGATAAATTGTTTCCAATCAACTTTCCATCTATCCATCATTCTGATTTCCTGGGGAGTAAAATCAATGACATTGGGACTGTTGGGGAATTTATAGCTGGAGCGATAATAAGAATCCTTCATTTGCTCCGTTGACCATGTCTCAAGCATCTTTTCTCCAAATTTCTTGATATCGCCTTCATCCCAGATCTTTAGATGCCACTTCCAGTTTTCTTTCAATGGACCGGGAACTGAAGCCTCATTCCATAGTTTCCTGAACGTATAAAGCAGTAATTTTTGGGAAAGGCGAAGATGCAATGGAGAATCGGCCCGTTTCACAAAACAGTTGCTCCAAGCTTTCAGTAGATTTTCCGGAACATCAGCATTTTTTATGGAAGTAAGTTCCGGAGGGGAAGGCATCCTGGCATTCTGATAGCCGCTTTCCAGACATGCATTCAGAAAAACACCACCAAGAGTCGCCTCTTTAGAGCCATTTCTGGAAATTCTTAAAAAATAGAATCCGGCCCGGTCCGTATAAAAAATTTTATATACTCCATTATTCCCGAAATCCCGGCATCTCGTACGGACCATAACAGGAAGCGACATGATAGGGTTTTTACGCATCGTTGATGTTGTACAGACAAATTCGAACAGGACGCTGCATTTTGATGTTGTACAGACAAATCTGGGACGCTGCATTTTCTTCCCCGATATCCAGGCATCTTTGATTTTCTTCCTCGGCCCGAGAGTTACTCTGGCGTCATACAAATAGCCTCGGGGAATCCTTTCGTTGATCAAAACGATGCATGATATTTCCCCATGACTTTTTTGCCGAACGTCTTAAGGAAAAATGGCGTCCGTATCTGTTGCACCAGTCGCCCTGTGTTTCCCAATCATCACAGGCAAAACAAATACCATAAGGCCTTTCGCCAAGCGGCAGAGATTGAAACTGGTTCAAAGAATTATGCCATGCCTGATCATCTGGAATGGAAAAAAAAAATTTTTTGGATGTTTGATTTCATCTCCAAGACGACGTCTTTTTCTTTTTACTGGCTGTTGTTTTTCCAACGACCCGAAACCCTTCTCCAAAAACTCCAGCTAAAACAGTCCCATCAGGAAGATCAACAAAACAACTGACTGTGCCTCCCTTTTTTTTCTCTGCCAATTTAGTGTTCACAGAACTTTCATATTGCATATTTGCCGGATTAAGCAAGAGCCCACAAATACGGAATTACCATTGGCAGCCATGGTATTGCACAAATTTGACGGCAGCCCTGCACCGAAAAGAACCGGAGGTTGCGAAAGCTTGCGTGCATCATCCGAATGCCATTTTGACTGAAAAAACTCACAGGTCTTGTATTCATCCTTAAGAGTCATCCGGGCCATTCCTGCCGTTAAGAAGCCTACCCACAAATCTCCCGACCTATCAAAGGCTAGTGCCGAAACTTGATCTTCAGGCAAGCCATCGGCCCGCATGACATCCTTCCATGAATCCGTCAAAGGGGAATAAATAGCAATGCCTCCCGAGGTTGCTACGGCAACATCCCCTGTTGCAGAAGAGACGCTAATGTCAAAAACACGGCCACCCGGCAATGTCGTCTTACGGGTGTATGTTTTCCATTGTTTGCCATTCCAAATACACACTCCCCAACGGTCTGTTCCCACCCATATTCTTCCCTGGGCATCTTCAGCCAGGGCATAGAAATTTTCAGTATCTGGAAAATCTGCCGCTGTTCCTGCCTTTTTCCAGACATTTTTATCCAGCTCCAAGTAGAATAATCCCTCACCCTGGGTTGAAGCCCATAAAATACCTGAAGAATCCACTAAAGCATCCGTTATCCTGCTTCCAGGACAAGGAGGAAGGTTGGAGAAATTTTCCACCCCAAGAGAGAAGGAACATAATGCAAGCAAAGTTGAGACCATTAATCCCAATAGCTTCAGAAATGCCGTGAATCTCATATTCATCGGATGAAATTCTACTAATTTCTACAACAAAAAAAACTAAAATAGGGCTTATCAGCAACAGTAGTTCTTCTGATATTTGCTATTATGTGGAAATCAAATTAAAAAGTCAAAAATTATTTCCCTCTTTATTTTGGAATATTCAAGACTCTCCCTGGTTTTTCCCATTACTGGGAGTAAAAATGGTCGGGAAGACAGGATTCGAACCTGCGACATCCTGCTCCCAAAGCAGGCGCTCCACCAGGCTGAGCTACTTCCCGTATAAAAAAGGGATTAAAAAATTGGGAGAAAAAATGGTGGCTCGGGACGGGATCGAACCGCCGACACGGGGATTTTCAATCCCCTGCTCTACCGACTGAGCTACCGAGCCACTTGCTTGCACGCAGAACGTGTTTGCGGGGCAGAATCTAGCACCGCATCTCCGGTATTGCAACCACAAAATATCATTTTTCCAATTTTCCTGCGTTTTGCCGTGTCCGGCAGCAGGAAGCTCTTCCCTGTCAATCAGGAGGAGGCCTGAGCCAGAATACCGCTCAGCAACAGCGGAAAGATCAGCGCCACCCAGGAGAGGGTGTACAGCAGGAGAGGGGGCATGTCCTTCTTCAACCTGTCCAGCACGAACATGAATACCCCCGCCGCCCGTAATAGATCCACGCGTCACCGGTGTATTCCCGGGCGGCGGCGGCCAGGCAGAAGACGACGTAGATCACAATCACCCCCATCCAGACCAGGGAAACCATGTCCCGGGCGGCGGAGTCCTGCCCGTCTTCCTCCTCTTCTTCATTCCACCGTTTGCGGCTGAACATGCTGAGGATGACCAGGGCGACGAGATACCAAGTGGGCGTGGACAGCTGGCCGCCCCAGCCTCCGCCCATCGTTCCATAGAAGTAGGCAGGGATTCCCGCTCCCGTAGAAAAGGAGACGGCGGCAAAGAATGATGCCATGACGAATCCGGAGGACAGGCTCCCCTTTTTTGCGGATTGGAGGAAAAGTAGAGGAAGAGCAGGCTGCAAATACCCGGAAGCAGGGGCAAACTGGAAGATGACCACGCCCAGTTGGAAGAACATGATCCACAGCCCCGTCACGGCCGCCACCACAATGAGCAGGGAGATGACGAAGCAGTGCTTTTTGGCAAACAGCAGGCATTCATCCGGAGTATACCGCAGGGCCTCCCGGAATATTTTAAGCACCCGGTCCAGCATGTTGACACACCAGACGGCCACAAAGAGGAATTGGTACAGCCAGGGGGTGGAGACTACCACCAGATGGGACTGGCTGACGGCAAAAGCCCATGCAATGGCTGCAGAAGGAATCTCCAGTCCCATCAGGGAAAACCACGCCCACCAGGGGGGTCTCTTCAGCACCTGCTCCATTTTCCGTTACATCATCCCCATAACCGTTCCTCCCGCAAGCTCCCGAACCGTCATTCACAAACTTCCGCATTTTTATGCGGGGATGCTTGACATGCAATAAAACACTCCTATACTGGTGCTCCCCTTGCGTCGGAAACGCAATACATCACCATGAAGAAAGATATTCATCCCCAGTACAATCCGGTCGTTTTTGTCGACATCACCACCGGACGCCGCTTCATCACCCATTCCACCGTTCGCTCCCCCAAGACGGAAGTTATTGACGGGGTTGAACATTTCGTGGTTTCCTGCGGCATCACCTCCGACTCCCACCCGTTCTTCACCGGCAAGAACCAGTTCGTGGACACGGAAGGCCGCATCGACAAGTTCCAGAAGCGTTTCGGCGCCGTCCGCCGCAGCGGCGGCAAGCCCAAGCTCAACAAGTAAGGCTTGTCCCCAACAGTTTTCCAACCCCGTTTCCTTTCCGGAAAGCGGGGTTTTTTATTTGCAGGCTTCTCTTTGCCCCTTTTTCCTGCTTCACTGGCGGCAGCATGACGTTGACACCGGACCATTTTGACAAGCAGTCTGCGGAGCTTCTCCGCTCCGGCCGTCCCGTCCTTGCCGGAATCAGCGGCGGACGGGATTCCATGGCGCTGCTTTCCCTGCTTTCCCAAATGCCGGGGTGCTACCTCATTGCCTGCCACGTGAATCACGGGCTGCGCCCGGAGGCGGAGGAGGAGGCACAGTTCGTATGCCGGTACGCCGCCTGCCTGGGGGTTCCCTGTGTCCGGGAACGGGCAGACGTCCGCGGCATGGCCCGTACCCGTGGAATTTCCATTGAAGAGGCGGCGCGGGATGCCCGGCAGGCCTTGTTCCTGAAATGGGCTGCCGGCTATCCGGGGGCTTTCGTGGCCCTGGCCCACCACCGGAACGACCAGCAGGAGACAGCCCTTCTCCACCTGTGCCGCGGGGCTTCCGGCATTCACGGCATGTCACCCGTTTCCACCTGGGCCAACGGATTAACTGTCGTACGCCCCCTGCTGGATTTTTCCCGGAAGGATATTACCGCCTACCTGGAGCATCGCCATATTCCATGGCGGGAGGATTCCAGCAACCAGTCTGCAGAGTATACCAGGAACGCCCTGCGCCATGAGGTCATTCCCAAGCTGGACACGCTGTTCCAGCGAGACACCAGCCTTTCCTTTTCACGCGCCTGCCGCATTGAGAACCAAATCCGCACGGCGCTTTCCCAGGCGCTGGATTCCATGAATCTGGCAGACCCCCAGGGGCGCCTGTTCCTGCCCAAAGGTCAACCATTCCCGCGGAGCTGAGGCAATGCGCCGTGCATGATTACCTGCGCCGGCAGCATATTCCGGACCTAACGGAGGACGCCGTGCTCCGGGTGATGAGCATTCTGGATACGGACGGTCCTTCCCGGACTTCCCTGCCCGGCGGCAAGCTGGCCGTACGCAAGGAGAAGCGCCTGATGGTCACGGATGCGCCGCGCCCAATCAATAAAGGGGAGCAACCCCCTGCGGGTACAGCAGGTGGAATTTAATGGCTTCATTCCCCACCACCAGAGCGGTGCCGAACATCCTGTCTTCATCCGTCAGCCGCGGGAGCTGGGCAATCGGGAAGAGCAGCCCTCCCAGAATGAGGCCGTAGTTGTATACGGACGGCATCATGCAGAGCAGCTTTTTGAGATGTCCGCGGCGTCCAGGGTCGGGAAGACCCACACGTCACTGGGCTGAAGCATGGAGTTGCGGTGAACGCGCACGCTGTAGGAGTCCGGGGACAGGGCGGCGTCAATCTGGATTTCCCCTTCCACGGAGATTTCATTGTTCAGGCAATCCTTCTGCACCATGCTCCGGGCCAGCGCGGTAGCGGCCCTGGTGCGGTCCGCAGCCAGTTCCGGCACGGACCCGGCGGTGGAGGCGCTCAACATGGCGACGCGAACGCTTTTGCCGAGCATGTGGCGGGCCATTTTGGCCGTTTCCACGGCAAAGTAGGCCATGTTTTCCACGGTGGGATCAGGGGTCACCCCGGTATCCGCCAGGAAGTAGATGCCGCGGCCGCCGAATTTTTTTGGCAAATCGGGAACGAGAACGATCGAGATGGCAAAGAGGGGCTTGGTAGGAACGGGTTCCTGCCGGTATTTGTTCACGGCGCGGAAGACGGAAGCCACCCTTTTCATGTTCCCGGCCACAATGGCGTCCGCCTGGCCGTAAAGCACCATCATGGCGGCAAAGTGGACCGGCTCGGAGACGATTTCACGGGTGTTCATGGGCACGTTCATAGCGGTCGCAGAACATTTGAAGGTCCGAGCTTTTTTCCGGCTCAATGATGCGGACGAATTTCAGGGAAATTCCGTTCATTTCCGCCATCCTCCTGATGACTTCCTTCCTGCCCAGCAGGATGGGCACGCCTGCCTGTTCCGCCACGAAGCGTTCGGACACGCGCAGCACGCGAACATCCTCCCCTTCCGGGAAAACGATGCGCTTGGGATGACGCTTCAGGTTGTCCAGGAGCGGTCCTGTAAAATCATTCAGCGGGGAAAAGCCTTGCCAATCACTCATATGTCACGTGTCCTATTTAACGCGACTCTAAAAAATCCTGTCCATAAAATCAACCCATAATGTCAAAGACGGCAAATAATCGGCAAATACGTCCTCCGGGTTGAACCGCCCGCGCCGCCGTGCTCCATGTACGCATGGGCATTCCTCCATGTACTGCGATTACCATACCCATACCCCCTGTGCCTGCACGCCTCCGGCACTCCGCAGGAATATGTGCAGGCAGCCGTCCGCGCCGGCCTCCGGGAATACGGCATTTCAGATCACGCCGACGGTCCGCGCCGCGCTGGAATGCGACTGGTTTCCCGGCATTGGGCCATGGATAGAGCACTTGCAGAGCCTGCACGCATGGGATTACCTGATCGGGTCCGTCCATTATCTGGGGGAGAAGGAGGAGTTTGACAATCCCTACAAGATGGATTTCTGGAACCGGACGGATGTGGAGGACGCATGGAGGCAGTATTGGGAACGCTTCCGGGACATGGCGGCTTCAGGCCTGTTCCACATCATGGGCCATGCAGACCTGATCAAGAAGTTCGGCTTCCGCCCTTCCGGAGATTTGCGTCCTTATTACGAACCGTCTCTGGAAGCCATGAAGGAGTCCGGCGCCTGTCTGGAGCTTAATACCGCCGGCTGGCGCAACAAGTGCGCCGAACAGTATCCGGACGCGCAGTTTTTTAAAGATGGCGGCGGAGATGAATATTCCCTCACCATCAGCTCAGACGCCCACAAGCCGGAGGACGTGGGCCGGGATTTTGAGCGCGCCGCGGAACTGGCCCGCCAGGCGGGCTTCACGCATCTGGCCTCCTTCCAGGAGGGCCGCATGGAGCTGTATCCCCTGCCCGGAATCTGACCTTCCCCTTTCCTCTGCGGGAAGGGAATGCTTCCCGGGGCCGCGGCGTCTGCCGCCTGGGCAGCCCGTGCCTTGAGTTTTCTGTTCCGGCAACCCATTTGCTGCGGAGGCTGGCGCACGCTTTCCGGAAGAAGAGGAGGAACCCGCGAACGCACTTTCAACCACCGTACAAGCCAGGCTTCACAGGCAAAGGCATCGGACGCGGTGGAACGGGGCGGGGAGGGACGGGATGCGGCCTTGGCGGCAGGGGGGAAGGCCGGATAATGACGGGCGGCGGCGGATAGTTCCACGTCCTGATAATCGGAGGGACAATGATGCGCCCGTTCTCGGCTGGCTGGCCACCTCCCTTACTTCCCCCTGCAACTGGGAGACCTGCTTGTTCAAGTCCGCAATTTTCTTCTGGGTTCCGTCCTTCAGAGCCAGGTATTTCTTTTCCAAATCCTGCCAGTACTGTTCGGCGGTCTCCCTTTTTTTACGGATGGCGTTCACCTGTTCCTGATAGGTTCCCATCCTCGCACGGAAGGTACGGGCATCCTCCGGCAGTCCCACGCGGTCCGCTTCCAGGGCATTCCATTGCAGGGCCATGACTTCCGCCTCCACCTGGGAGAGTTCCCCAGCAGCAGAAACATGCGGGAGATATCCGCTCCTTCCAGATAACGGGGATGCCGCTCCGCTTCAGACAGGGATTCCCTGATTTTCCTGGCTTCTTCATCAGCCGCCTTTCTGGCCTCTTCCGCCTTTTTTGCCTGCGCGCCGCGTCCTCCAGGCGCCGCTGGTCCAGCCTGGCTTTCACGTCCTCCGGCGTCATCCTGTAATCCTTCTGCTGGGCATCCGTGAGCTCCTTGTAGGAGACCTTGGCCACCCCGTCCGTGTACTGGACGCTGACAAAGTCGTCTCCGGAAGACACCACGCTGGCGTCTTCCAGCACCCTGCCGGACCGCAGGGTCATATTTTCCGCCAGGGCCGCAGGCAGCAGGGCGCACAACATCAAAAAACAGGTTCCAGGCTTCATATGATTCTCCTCTTCTACGTTGGTAAGAGGCGTGGGGAAAGAAATTTATTCAAAAAAAATAGAACCAGAGGTTAATACTGGCGCCGCGGCCCGGTTTTCGCTAGCATCACACGAGTCATTTACACGTGTTATGAGTCTCTATTCTTCATCCTGGTCCCCTTTACCCTCTCTTCCCGATCCGGAAGGTTTCGCCGGCATGTATGCCGGAACATGCGGAGAAACAATGATTTGTGCCGGCGGCACCAATTTCCCGGACAAACCCATGCTTGAAGGCGGCGCCAAAACGTGGACGGACCGCATTTTCACGCTGTCTCCGGGGGAGAATGGGTGGACGGAGGCAGGAACGCTCCCTGCGCCTTACGCGTACGGAGCCTCCGCCAGCACCAGGGAAGGCCTGCTGTGCATCGGCGGCTGCGGCAAGGAAGGCCACCGGAAGGACGTTTACCTGCTGAGCACTGCGGACGGAGCCGTCACTGTGACTCCCTTCCCTCCCCTTCCCATAGCCCTGGCTTACACGGCCGCCGCCGTTCTGGGCGGCAAGGTTTATCTTACGGGAGGCTGTGAGCGCCCCGGGGGAGCAGGACTGCACCAACCGGGTTTTCATGCTGGACGCACGCGGGCCGGAACAGGGCTGGCAGGAGCTGGACCCGCTGCCGGGCCGCGGACGCTTCCTGCACCAGATGGCCGCGGCGGACGGCGTCCTTTACGTGCTCGGCGGCATCGGCCTCCGGGAGGAGGACGGCAAACAGGCCCGGAATTGCTGACAGAAGCCTGGAGCTTCACGCCGGAACGCGGATGGACGCGCCTGCCGGAGATGCCTTACGCCATCGCCGCGGCCCCCACCCCGGCCCCGGTTTCCCGGAACGGCGTGATTTATTTGCTGGGCGGGGACGACGGCTCCGGAAAGAAGTATACCCCGCAGACCAACCCCGGCTTCAACAACCAGTCCCTGTGCCTGGATACATCCGCCATGGAATGGCACGACGCAGGGCCCATCGCGGCGCCCAGGGCGGTCCTTCCGTGCTGCGCGTGGCAGGGCCGTTTTGCAGCCGTGAACGGAGAACTTAAACCCGGCAGGCGCTCCCCTGAAGTGTGGAGCATCACCCTTTCCTGATTTTTCACCCACATCCCATCCCTATCTTCCAGCATATGCACATTTCACGTCACCTTACCCGGTTTTCCAGGGCATGCGGCTCCGCTTTCGCCGCCCTACTGCTGATGGCGGCCCCGCTGCCAACGCCTCTTTTTCCGTGGATGTACACCCGGCCGGAGCCATTCCCGACCTGCCGGACCCGGCGGGCCGCGCTGGAATGGCGGCTGGAACCGTTACGGAAAGTGACGGCACCCAGTCCATCATCGCCGCAGGCGGCGCCAATTTCCCCCAGGCCGCTCCGGGAGCCTCAACGCCGGAAGAACGCGGGCCTAAGGCGTACCACCAGGATATTTTCAAACTCCGCAACGGCCAATGGAGCAAGGCGGGGACGCTGCCCGCTCCGCTGGGTTACGCGGCTTTTGCAAGCGTAGGCAAGGGGCTGGCGGTAGCCGGAGGCCATAATGCGGAAGGCATCCTGAAAGACGCCCTGCTGATCAAGGCGGACGGCTCCGTGGAAAAGCTTCCTCCCCTCCCCGTCCCCGTTACGGAAGCCGCCTTCGCCGCTCACGGAAACAAGCTGTTCGTCATCGGCGGACGGGACAGCGACCAGCCGGAAGCCGCCCTCAATACCATCTACATGCTGGACACCACTCCGGATACGGCCAAAATGAAATGGGCGTCCCTCCCGCCCTTCCCCGGTGCGGGCCGCATCCTCTCCACCGCCGCCGTCTGTGACAGCACCCTGTTCATCGCAGGCGGCTGCACCCTGTCCAGGGATGCCGCCGGAGAAACCGCCAGAACGTACCTTTCCGACATGATCGGCTACGACATGACGTCCAACGATCCCGCCGAATGGGGGAGCCGCGGGCAAACAGCAGCCTGCCGGACCGGGAACGCCCGTAGCCGCCGCCGCAGGCCCCGCCCCGGTACGTGAAAATTCCATCATCCTCATCGGCGGGGACAAGCGCGGCAACGCGCCGGACCCGTCCAAGCCCGTGGTGCAGTCCCGCGACATCCTGGTTTATGACGTCATCGGAAACAAATGGACGCACCAGGGGGAGTGGCCCGTCGGCATCGCCACCGCGCCCGCCGTCGTGAAGGGTTCCGAGATCATGACCATCAGCGGGGAAACCGCCCCGGGCGTCCGGACCCCCGTGAACGCCTCCGCCTCCGCAGGGTACCATTTTGAAATGAGCACGGTTGATTACGCCGTTCTCATCCTGACCGTCATCGTCATGGCGATCATCATCGTTTCCGCCGTGCGCAACGGCGTTAAAAATGTTTCCGCCGTCACGGACCCGAACACCAGGCCGGGCCTGTGGGCCTGGGTGGCCGTCATCGTCCTGTGGTTCGTGGTCATGCTGAACTATTTTGACCGCCAGCTCCTTTCCGCGCTGCATGAACCCATCGTCCGGGACATCCCGCAGACGGAAGCCCAGTTCGGCATGGTCACCTCCGTCTTCCTGCTGATTTACGCCCTGCTCAGCCCGGTGGGCGGCTTCCTGGCGGACCGCTACAGCCGCCGCCTGATGATTCTCTGCTCCCTCGTCGTCTGGTCCGTGGTCACCTGGTGGACCGGCCATGCGGAGGATTACACGTCCCTGCTCATCGCGCGCGGCGCCATGGGCATCAGTGAGGCCTTTTACATCCCCGCCGCCCTGGCCCTGATTACGGACTACCACCGGGGCAGCACGCGCTCCATCGCCACGGGCTGCACATGAGCGGCATTTACGTGGGCATGGCCGTGGCCGGCTTCAGGGGCCACCATGGCTTCATGGACGGGCTGGCGCATGACGTTCGCCCTGTTCGGCCTGATCGGCGTGGCGTATGCCATCGTCCTCATCCTGTTCCTGAAAGACCCGGCCAAGGCCCCTGCGGATACGGCGCAGGCCAAAAAGCCGTCCGAACCCAAGGAAAAAACGGTCCTGATCAATGTGGACAATGACGAACGGGCCATCAAGGAACCCGCGTCCAATCTTTCCACCGGCGCCGTGCTTTCCAGCCTGCTGAGCGGCCGCCCCATGTGGATGCTGCTGGCCGTGGTCGCCTTTGCAGGCGCCGGGAACTGGTTCCTGCTCACCTGGTACCCCACCCTGCTTCAGGATAAATACCAGCTTTCCTCCGCGGAGGCAGGCCCCGCCGCCACCCTGTGGAGCTCCGTAGCCACGTACGTGGCCGTGCTGGGCGGCGCCATTCTGGCGGACATGTGGTACCGGCGCAACGCCCGCGCCCGCGCCCTGGTGCCCGGCATCACCTTCACCATATCCGGCCCGCTGGTGGTCCTGGCTCTGCTGCCCGGCATCTTCGGCTGGGACATTGCGGTTCCCCTCGTGCTCATGCTGGGCCTCGTCGCCACGCAGGGGCTGGCGCAGGGATCGCTGGACGCCACCCTCATGCCTGTGCTACGCTCCCATATCGACGAGCGTTATTCCGCCACCGGCTATGGCCTCCTCAACCTCACGTCCGCGGGCGTGGGCGCCCTTATCTCCTTCTTCGGGGATGGTTCAAGGACCAGGGCGTTCCGCTGACCACCACCCTGGCGGCGGCAGGATGCCTGATGCTGCTCTGCGGACTGCTGCTCCTGATGCTGCCGCGTCCCAAACATTAACAGCAACTTTCTTTCATATCCCCAACTCCAGCCTTATGAAGAATCCCGCATGCCTGTACCTGGTGACGGGAGCCCTGTGCTCCCTCTCCTTCCTTCCCTCGCGCAGGGGCGCACCTGGACCAGCGTCCAGGGGAAAAGCCTGGAAGCCGAGTTCGTCAGGCTGGACGGCCAGAAAGCCGTGCTGAAACGCTCCGGCGGCCAAACCGTCTCCATCCCCCTCGCCCAGCTTTCCCGGGAAGACAGGGATTTCATCGCGGCCCGGGGAAAGGGAGGGGCTGCCTCCTCCAATCCCGCGGACAATTACCACCTGCCATGGCCCAGGACCGTCAAATGCCAGGACAATTTCAAGGTGGAAACCATCAAGGAGGAACAAGGGGAGTATATTTATGAAACGCCCCATTTCCGCTTCATCTGCGACGCCAAGCTGGGCGCCGGCATGATCAAGCGCCTGGGCCTTCTCTTCGAGGCCACCCACCTGGCGAACAAAACGCTTCCCATCGGCAACATCCCCCCTCACGACGATTCCGCCAAATTCCCCGCCTACCTGTACGAAAAGTTCAGCACGTACCTGGAAAACGGAGGCCGTGAAGGCACGGCAGGCATTTTCCTGGGGACGACGCGCAGCGGAGACCGCGGCAAAATCCTGGTTCCGTTTGATTCCCTGGGCGTCAAGACCATGGGGAGCACGTACATCATTGACCGCGACAAGGATTCCTCCACCCTCATCCATGAACTGACGCACCAGCTCATGTCCCCGGAGGCCAAGCAGGCAAGCTGGTTCTGTGAAGGCTCCGCGGAATACATGGGGATGACCCCGTATTCCGGAGGCCGCTTCAACTTCGGGGCCAACCGTTCCCACATTGTCTCCCGCGTGACGGAATACGGCAAGAAAAATACGGGGGCCGCGCTCTGGGGACGACTTTGAGGCGCCCAGCCTGGAGTCCTACATGAACATGCCCTATTCCCAGTTCACGGGAGAGAACGCCAACCTGAATTACGGCCTGGCCGCTCTGATGGCCTACTATTTCTACCACATGGACGGCAAGGGGGACGCCCAGCGCGTGAAGAACTACATGAAGGCCATCCAGTCCGGCAGCAGTGAAAAAGAAGCGCAAAAGCTCCTCCTTGATGGCCGGAGCTATGAGGAGCTGGCCAAGGAGATTGAACAGAAATGGCGCAAGGCCGGCGTTAAAATCCGCTTCCGCTCCTCCTCCTGACCCGCGCCGCGCATGCGGAAAGACGCTTCCGTCAATGGCCGGAGGACAGTCTGTGCCCTGAAAAACCGTTGACATGGCAGGGAAAGGCGGCACACTTTCCACCAGCAGGGGCTATCAGACACGCATGGCAGAAGACGCTTCCATAACCGCCCTGATGGACAGGGTGGCCCGCACCGCACCCTTTCACCGGGAACTCGCGAAACTGGGCACGGAGGAACAGGCGGTTTTCGACCATACTTCCCTGCCCGGGGTTCCGTTCGTGGCGGCCTTGTGCATCAGGACCATTCCGGACACCGCCCGGGCCTGGGTGATCGCGCCCCATCTGCGCGCGCAGGAATCCCTTGCCGCGCAACTGGAAACATGGGGAGTGCGCAACATCCTCTTCGTCCCGGAAAAAGAGGTGGCCCTGGGGGAGGAAGTGGGAGACCCGGAGCTTGCCGCGGAACGGCTGAACGTCCTTCACCGCATCGCTTCCGGCCATGTGGGCAGGCAAACCGTCGTTCTGACGGAAGGCAGCCTGAATGACGAGGTTCCCTCCCCCCGACGGCATGCAGAACCAGGGAATGACCCTGAAAACGGGAGAAACGCACGCCCCTGACGATTTGATACGGCTGTTTGAGGAGGCGGGGTTCGAGGGCGTTCCTCAGGTCATTTCCCGCGGGCAGTGGTCCCGCCGCGGCGGCATTCTGGACGTTTTCCCGCTCCAGTCCTCTCACCCCGTGCGCCTGGAGTTTTTTGACGACGAGATTGAATCCATCCGGGAATTTGACGTGGACTCCCAGATTTCCTTCCGGAAGACGGAGCACGTCAACCTCGTCCTGACGGAAGCGGCGGGCGTGGAAACCCTGCGGGCCTGGATCAAGCCGGGCGACCTGGTCATTACGGCCCCTTTCTGCAAGGAACGGGGAACGTGTGCATCCTCACCGCACCGCCGGAGAACGCGGAGGGGGGAGGAGGATTTCTCCCTGGCCATCCATGACAATCCCCTGGGCAGCTTTGACGCCGGGGACTTCGTGATGCAGGAGATGCGGCGGGAGCTGGCGGAACGCCAGATCCGAGAATGGCTGGACCGGAAATGGAACGTCAGCATGTTTTTTCCCAATGAAGGGGAGGAAGAGCGCTTCCGGGACATCTGCGCCGGAACGCCCGCGCTGCTGTCCATCACCGCCCTGCGCGGGGACCTGCCCGGCGGCTTCAGCATTCCGGGGGCAAAAACGGCCGTTCTCTCCTCCTCGGAGCTGTTCGGCAGGTACCAGTCCGCCACGGCGCGCCGCCGCGCCAGCCGGGAGGACAAGGCCCGCAAGGCCCGCGCGCAGGCCTCCCTGAAGGACATCAACCCCGGAGACCTGGTGGTGCACACCAGCTACGGCATCGGCAATCATCAACATTTCCACCTCTCCGGACTCCGGAGACGAGGAAATGAACATCCTTTACCGGGACAATACGATCCTGCACGTCCCCCTCAGCCAGGCGCACCTGGTTTCACGGTACATAGGGCTGGGCAGCAAGACGCCGGAACTCAACAAGCTGGGGATTCCAAATGGCAGCGCGCCAAAAAAATCCGCGGAACGCTCCGTGGCGGACTACGCCGCCCAGCTCCTCAACGTGCAGGCGGAACGCCAGACCGGAAAGGGCTACAGCCACCCTCCAGACAGCAAATGGATGTGGGAGTTCGAATACCCCGTGCGGATTGAAATGCTCAGCCGCTTCAGCAGCGCGGCGGACGTCCGCTCCACGCTGGAAGGGCTTAAGTCCGGGGCCGTGGACATCGTCATCGGAACGCACCGCCTCATCTCCGAGGACGTGTCCATTAAAAACCTGGGCCTCGTGGTGATTGACGAGGAACAGCGCTTCGGCGTCAGGCACAAGGAGAAATTCAAGGAACGCTTCAAGGGCATCGACGTGCTCACGCTGTCCGCCACGCCCATTCCCCGCACCCTGTACATTGCGCTGATGGGAGCGAGGGACATGAGCTCCATTGAAACGCCGCCCGTCAACCGGCAGCCCGTGCAGACGAGCGTATGCCCCTATGACGAACGCATCATGAAGAAGGCCATGGAGCGCGAACTGGAACGCGGCGGCCAGATTTTCCTGCTGCACAACCGCGTCAAAACCATCGAACTGTTCCGGGACCGCATCCAGGCCCTGGTGCCCAAGGCCCGCATCGTCATCGTGCCCAAGGACGAGCTGGAGAAGGTCATGCGCACCTTCGTGCAGGGGAAGGCGGACATCCTGCTGGCAACCACCATCATCGAATCCGGCATCGACATCCCGAACGCCAACACCATCATCATTGACCGCGCGGACCGCTTCGGCCTGGCGGACCTCTACCAGCTCCGCGGCCGCGTGGGCCGCGCAGGGCACCGGGCCTACGCCTACCTCATGCTCCCCAGGTCCGCCGCCACCACGGGAGACGCCCGCAAGCGCGTCTCCGCCATCAAGCAGTACACGGAGCTGGGTTCCGGCTTCAAGATAGCCATGAGGGACCTGGAAATACGCGGCGCGGGCAACCTGCTGGGCACCCAGCAGAGCGGCCACATTGCCGCCATCGGCTTTGACCTGTACTGCCAGCTTCTCCAGCAGTCCATCGCCCACATGCAGGGCAGGCACACGGCCCCCCGGCCGGACGCGGCCCTGAGAACGGATTTCATCGTGAACAGCGAGACGCAGTTCGCCGCCAAATCCCGCAAGGATTATCTGGGCGCCTTCCTGCCCCGGGATTACATCAGCGACGCAGCCCTGCGCATTTCGGCGTACAAGGACCTGGCGGCAGTCCGCACCCTGAAGGAGGCGGACGCCCTGCTCCGCGCGTGGGAAGACCGCTTCGGCCCTGCACCGGAAACGGTGCATCACCTGCTGGATTCCCACAAAATCAAGATACTGGCCTCCAAAGCAAACATCTCCATGGTGGAAATCAGCGGACAGCGCCTGATGCTCACCAGGAACGGGGATTTTATCCTGCTGTCCAACAAATTTCCCCGGCTGGCAGGCGTCTCTCCCGCAGACAAGCTCCGGGAAGCGCTGGAAATGCTGAAGAACATCTAAACCGCGCCACAGCCTTCCCGGCCGGGCCATCCAGCGGAAACAGGAAAGCCCCGGCGCCGGGGCCTTCCGCCCCGAACGGCTTCCGACAACGGACGGAAACCGCATGCCGCGTTCCTCCTTTCCCGTGGTAAAATCCTTCCATCAATTTCGCAGCTCTTCCGCGCTGGAAACCTCCTTCTTCCTCCTCATTTCCATGATGCCGGACGTATTGGCCGGAGCCATGATGACCTCTATCGACCATTCGGAACTGTCCATTTCCTTTGCGTAATCCTCCATGTTTATGGAGACCTCCAGGACGGGAGACTCCCGGGTAAGGGCCGTACGGAAAGAACGGGACATGACCTCCTGCCCGTTCCGCAACAGAATCACCTTGTCAATAAGGATACTTCCCCCTTCCACGGAGGTCCGTACCAGCCGCAGTCCTGAAAACTGGCTCATCTTCCTGCCGGGAATGGAGCAGCGCATCCTCGTATAGGTTTCCTCCTTCTGCCCCAGAAGCTCCCAATGGGATAAAATGGGGGACGACAAGGTAAGCCGCGACAGGTCGTAACCGGAACCGGCCAACAGTCTGGACAGGCGCGCGACCATCTCCGCGGAATATTCCACCCCCCACCCCTGGGAATACAAGACACCCAGCATATACAGCACGGAAGGATCCTGCGCGGCAAAGGACATCAGAAGGAAATCAACCGCCTGAGAATAGTTCTGGGACAGGCTGACCGGGCACTGAAGCATATCCGGGAAAAATTCCTTGCCCCCCACAAGAAGAAACGCCAGATCCCTCTGCGCCACAATAAAGCCCCCCATGGCCGCCTTATAAAGCCAGGCGCCTCCTTCCTCTCCGTATCTCCCATCCCGTTCAAAGATGAGACGGGCTATTTTATACTGGGCGGCGGGATACCCCGCCTTGGCGAACTTCCGCACCTGCGCCTTCTCCTGTTCCGTCAGCACGATGGAATCAATTTCCGTACGGTTCCTTTTCCGGGAGGCGATGAGCATTTCCCGGATCCTGCCGTTTTCCGGCCTGTTCAGCGAATCTCTCACCGCGGGGTCATCCATCGCGCAAATGAATTTAAAATGGGGCCTCACGGTTTTCCCGCTTTCCAGCGTCGTAACCTGGGAAGAAACAACCTTCAGCGGATGAGGAACATTATCCTTGGTTTCAAAACTGAACCTGTAAGGCGCATCCACATTCAGCGCCGGAAGATCCACAAAGCGGAACCCGGTGAGCACAGGACTCTCGATCAAGGTGAAGGAAAAGCCGTTGAGAGACCGGGAAACCAGCTTTCCCTCCTCAGCACCTTCCTCCATCCGGCCCCCCACTTTTCCTGCCCTTCCGACATGATGCGGGAAGAGGACAAGGCAAACAGATTGAAAAAAAACGCTTACGGGCGGACTTGAACTCCTCACTGGAGAACTTAATGGTTGAGAGCGCCCCTCCTTCCACTCCCAGATCCTTCATCCACTCTTCCGCGGAGTTATAACGATCTTCCACCCGAGGAGAAAGGGCCTTGTCTATGGTCCTGAGAAAATTTTTCGAATAATGAGAGGACAAGGGCGCGGACAATGCCAAAGGCTGTATGGTATCGTGGATCAGCCGCTCCTCTCCTCTGGGGGCGCACCCCCTTCAGCAGGGAATAGAACGTAGCGCCCAGGGAATAAATGTCGCTCCAGGGTCCCGTGTTTTTCCTGCCGAGAGCCTGTTCCGGAGAAGAAAAAAGCCATGAGTCGTCAGGACGGTCTGGGTATGGGTGCTCTCCATGTGGCGCGACGCGCCGAAATCTTCCCTCCTGTGTAAGCAATATATTTCCCGGTTTGATGTCCCTGTGGCAGATGCCTTTTTATGAAGGTAATCCAAAATCTGGAGGATGTGCATCAGCAATCCCTTCAACTTGGCTTCCGAATAACAGTTTCCGGCAAGCAGCTGCTGTTCTCCCAGGTAATCCAGAGGAAGCCCCTGAACATAATCCATGGAAAAATAAGCCGTGCCGTTGCACTCAAAAACGGAAAGAACCCGGACAATACCTGGAGAATCCAGCCTCGCAAGAATGCGGGCTTCATTCAAAAAGTTGGAAAGGGTCCACTTGAAATACTCGGCGTCATGCTCATTATTGGGAACCACGCGCCCCGTAAACGGATCTCTGTAAGGATAGGAAAAAGGAAAAATTCTCTTTTTAAAACCACTTTCCTCTTCAGCATCAAGTCCCGGACCAGATAGGTAATGCCGAATCCGCCGGTCCCCAGCACCTTCAATATTTTACGGAATTATGTAGAATAGTCTTGCCGTAAGATTTTCAGAATATTCCGGCAATTGATATTCAGTAAATTGCTCCGATAAAAATCGAAAAGATCAACAAAACAAGACTAAAGTAAATAATTCCGATATTTTATAATGCTCCAACGTCGCTCCGTCCGGGAGTTCTTTGGAATAAACGGAAAACTCGTTCCAGGAAGAGGGAGGTGTCAATTTGGATCCATGCACGGAAACATTATTCAAATGAGCATCTTTTCCCGGAACTGCCGCATGGTGAAAATCAGGGAACACTATTTGAGCCGCAACTCTCCATCCTAATATCTGATCAGGAAATTACTTTTATCTTTTCCATCTAATTTGTAAAGATTATTCTTTTTTGCCGCTCACCGGGTTGGTTATTTCTCCATAACCTCTTGCATGGGAAACAAGACATCCGCCATTTTTCATCTTCATGAACAGCTCACGGCTTCCACGGATTTAACGGAGAACCACCCGGCCTTCACGCAGGGAGGGCCTTTTCCCCCATTCCGGAAAGTAGATGCGCTGGCTGCCGCCCTTCCAAAACATACTTTTGCAATAAACGGGCCAAGATGGACGTATTCTGACAAAGATATGATTGTAAAATCTCTCATTATTTTCAGCAATATGGCAGGATGCCTCCTGCCAGGTTCCGGACAGGCAGGCATTACGGGATGGAGCGTGAAAAAGTGAAGGACAACGTCCGCGACACCTTTGAAACGCGCGGCAAATACCCCTCCGCTTCCGTCCATTTCAACGAATACGTGGTTTCCGGGGATAATTCCGGCCTCCGCCTCCGCGCCCGCGTTTTCAACAACGGAGTCGCCTTCCGCTACGAGTGGACGGAAGACATGCAAAAAAGCGCCCGTGCTGAACATCGGGGAAGAAAAAACGTCGTTCGCCTTCCCGGAAAAAGCCGTCCTGTGGACCCAGGACTCCGCTTCCGCACTGGGTCCCTGCGAGGGAGTCTGGTCTCCTTCCAGAATAGTCGATTTCAAGAAAGACCCCGGCAATCCCCGCAGCCATGTCCGCACCATGCCGGTTGCGGCGGAACTGCCGGGCGGAGGCTTCGCCCTCATCCAGGAAGCCGCCAATTTCAACAGGCAGTGGAGCGGCATTAAATTCTCCCTTCAGGACGGCGCATGCAGGACGGTATATTTCCAGGACCCGGAAGGCTTTTCCGCCCCCTCTTCCGCAGAGATGCCCTGGCGGGTCATCCTGGTGAACGACGACCTGAACGGCCTGGTCCGGAACGACGTCATCCCTTCCCTGGCTCCGGAACCGGACAGGAACCTTTTTCCTGAAGGAGCCAAAACGCCCTGGATCAAGCCGGGCCGCTCCACCTGGACCTGGTGGGACCGCGGAAACGTCCGTGAAGAGGACCAGTACGCCTTTGTCGACATGGCCTCCAGAATTCGGCTGGGAATACCACCTCGTTGACGAAGGATGGAAGAAATGGGGCAAAACCGTGCCGGAAAGCATGGACAAGGTGGCTCAACTGGCCAGCCGCCGGCAAACAAGTAGGCATCTGGGTATGGGTGCGCTGGTCAGACGTCAACACCCCCGCCAACGACTGGGAAAGCATGCGCAGCTTTTTCAGAAGCCTTGCCAAAACGGGCATCAAGGGAATCAAGATAGATTTCATGGATTCCGCCTCCCGGGAACGCCTGGCCTTTTATGACGCCGTCGCGGAAAACCTGGCTAAAAACAAGCTCATGGTCAACTTTCACGGCGCCAATACCCCCACGGGGAAGAACGCTCCTGGCCGCATGAAATGAGCCGGGAAGGCATCTACGGCGGGGAACAGAACATCTGGGCCGCCATCGGCGGACGGCACTACTGCGCATTGCCCTTCACCCGGCTGGTCTCCGGCCACGCCGATTTCACTGGCGGCTACTTCGGCCACGGGCCCAAGCTGCGCGGCTCTTCCTGGCCCCTCCAGATGGCGGCCAATATCATTTATACGTCCCCAGTCCTCCACTGGGTATCCAACCCCGCAGACATGGAAGCCGCCTTCCCGAAAGGCTCCCAGAACGCGAAGCCGTCCGGAACATTCCCTCCGTCTGGGATGAGACCATCGTTCTGCCGCGTCCGCCATCGGGGAATGCGCCGCCTTTGCCCGGCGTTCCGGGGACCAGTGGTACATTGCCCTGATGAACGGGGACGGACGGGAACGCACCGTTTCCATTCCCTGGACTTCCTGAACAGGAACACCGCGTACCGGGCCACCATCCTCCGCGACCTGCCGGAAAAGAACGACGGCTGGAAGGTGGAAAACCGGGAACTCCATTCCGGGAGCACCCTTTCCTTCACCATGCGCGTCAAGGGCGGCGGCATTGCCCGCCTGGTCCCCGCCGGAAAGTAGCGTTCCCTTCCGTCTGCTCAACGGGAGTTCATCAGGAAAGGGGAAGAGGCTATTTTCCTCTTCTCCCTTTCCATTTGAAGCGGCCTTTCCGGAAAGGGAGAATTCCCCATCATTTACATTTATCCGGCAGTCACCAACTTCATTACCCGCGGAAAGACCGGAAAAGACGGCAAAAGGGTCAGTCCTGGCCAGCCTTCTCCATGGTGCTCCACGCCGGGAGCCACTGCACGTCCCGGAGGCGGTAGCCGCGTTCCAGAAGAGCTCCGTGCAGGCCGGGAAGATGGGCCGCGCCATAAAATGCCTATCCTGCGAACGCCCTTGCCGCGCCATTGGTCAAACACTTCCATGCACTTGGATTCCTGGCCTTCCAGAATCACGGTATCCTCCAAATCATTCGGAGCATGGGCAAAATGCGCATCAGTTCATTCTTCAGTCCCGCCTTGTTCCCGGCAAGCAAATCCACCATCATGCCGAATTCATTCGGCTGGTACGCCCCTGGCTTTTCCACCAGGGAGGACAGCATGGATTTAAGCACCAGGCTGGCGAAGTTTTCTCCCTTACTGGCCTGCGCCTGCCGGCATTCCGCCAGCGTCATGTCCGCATGGATAAATGGGGCGCGGAATAATCAATGCCCTGATGCTGGGTTTGAAGGCCCAGCGCGGCGCTCAATTCCCGGTACGCGCTTCCCAGCAGCCCCAGCAAAAAGACTTTTCCTCAAGGGCGGCTCTCTTCCTCCACTCCACCATCCGGTTCCATTCCCGCGCCTCCTCCAGCGTCAGCCCTCCCATAGGCTTATTGCGGTCTATTTTACGGCGGAGCTCCTCCTCCCTCCGGAGCCCCTCCCCGCCGATCATTTCAAACAGCAGCACGTCATAACTGCCGAACAGCTTGTTCAGCCGGGCATAATAATCAGCCTCCGCCACATGAATGGCCCCGATAAGCGCCACTTCCGCGCCTTCGTCATTCACATACGCGGCCACGGGCGTAGACAGGCTCTGGCTGTTGCGGGACGAGGATTCCAGAAGCATGTACCGGGCCGGATACCCCCCATGCTCCTTCTTCCCCGCAACGGAGGCGTCCGCCGCAAGCGCGGGAGAGCACAACAGGAACACGGCCAGGAAGCTGCGCAGCATTTTCATACATGTCCAGCCTAGCGCGGGCCACACGCAGAGCAAGCCCAAAAAGGACTGTGCCGCCTTTCCCTGCATCCCCCTCTCCGGAACCGGCAGCCACCGGAGCACGAACGGGTTTCCCTTAAACCGCGGGAGCCGGCAAACTTCCGCAGTTTGCGCCGCGTCAGCAGGGAGCAAAAATCCCCGCACCCGGAGACGGGCACGGGGGAATGAAAAGGTTCATTCAAGGCACCATGCGGAAAACGATCCGCCGGCCGTGAACGGTTACTTCTGGCAGCAGCAGCCGCACTTGTCGGTCAGGGCTCCCACGCCGGGAAGCACCTTGCCTTCCAGCAGTTCCAGGGAAGCGCCGCCGTAGAGCAGAAGGAAAGCTTGTCCTGGACCTTGAACTTCTTGGCCGCCGTCACGGAATCGCCGCCGCCCACGATGGAGATGGCGGAGGAATCCGCCAGGGCTTCCGCAATTTCCTTTGGTGCCCTTGGCAAAGCAGTCCATTTCAAACACGCCCATCGGGCCGTTCCACAGAACGGTCTTGGCGTCCTTGATGATGGCGGAGAATTCTTCAATAGCCTTGTCGCCGATGTCGATGGCCATGCCGCCTTCCGGCACCTTGCCGCCTTCCGCGAAGGGAGCCGTGCAGAAGGTTTCAGCGCCGTCTTCAAACTTCATGGCTACGCGCACGTCCGCAGGAAGCAGAAATTTCACGCCCTTGGCCTTGGCTTCCGCCAGGATTTCACGGGCCAGGTCCAGCTTGTCGCCTTCAATCTTGGAAGCGCCCAGGTCATACCCTTCAGCCGCCAGGAAAGCTTGGAAAGCACTTCAATCTTGTCGGACACCTTGGCGCCGCCCATGATTACCACGAAGGGCTTTTCCGGGTTTTCCAGCTTGCCTTCCAGGTATTCCAGTTCGCGTTCGATCAGGAAGCCCATGGCGCTCTTTTTTTCCGCAAAATGCGTCACCCCTTCCGTGGAAGCGTGGGCGCGGTGGGCGGTACCGAACGCGTCGTTCACGAACAGCGTGGCATTGCCCAGAAGAGCCTTGGCAAATTCCGGATCGTTCTTCTTTTCACCGGGATAGAAGCGGACGTTTTCCAGCAGCACAACGTCGCCGTCCTTCATGGCGGCGCGGGCGGCTTCCGCTTCCGGGCCGATGGCGGCGGGAACGAATTTCACTTCCTTGCCGAGCAGTTCGGAAAGGCGGGCGGCAACGGGCTTCAGGGAAAAAAGCGGGATCGGGTTCGTTCTTGGGACGGCCCAGATGGGAGGTGAGAACAAGGCGGGCGCCCTGGTCCAGCAGGAACTTGATGGTGGGGAGGGCGGCCACGATGCGGGCGTCATTGGTAATTTCCCCCATCCTTCCACGCGCATCAGGACTTCCTTTCCCTTGGCATCAAGGTCACGTACAGTAAGTTTAGCCATATCGGTTTATATTGTTTGGTTCAATGGAATAAAAAAGGGAGGGCATTTCTGCCCTCCCGGATAAATCCCCGGCCGCCTGGACAAACCCGGTTCAGGAACCGGAAGGTTGAAGCAGGCAACCGGCAAGACTTGTCGTGCAACTGAAGAGCAAGCGTTGTTCGGAAGAACTTACTTGCCGCAGGAGCAGCCGCAGCTCACGCTGTCGCCCAGCTTCTTCATGGCTTCAGCGGCGCGGTTGGAGTAGCCCCATTCGTTGTCGTACCAGCCGCAGACCTTCACCAGGTTGCCGCCAACCACATACGTGAAGCCGGAGTCAAAGATGCAGGAGTGGGGGGTCGGAAACGATGTCCTGGAGAACGAGGGGCTTCTTCAGAGTAATCCAGAATGCCCTTCAGCGGGCCTTCAGCGGCTTCCTTCATGGCGGCGTTCACTTCTTCCACGGTCACGTTCTTCTTGAGAACGGCCACGAAGTCGGTCAGGGAACCGGTCGGGGTCGGCACGCGGAAGGAAGCGCCGTTCAGGGAGCCCTTCAGGTTCGGCATCACTTCGCCGATGGCCTTGGCGGCGCCGGTGGTCGTCGGGATGATGTTGATCGCGGCGGCGCGGGCGCGGCGGGGATCGGAGTGGGGAAGGTCCAGGATGCGCTGGTCGTTCGTGTAGGAGTGAATCGTGCTCATCATGCCCTTTTCAATGCCGAACTTGTCGTCCAGCACCTTCACCATGGGAGCGAGGCAGTTGGTGGTGCAGGAAGCGTTGGAAACGATGTCGTGCTTGGCGGGATCGTATTCGCTGTCGTTGATGCCCAGAACGAAGGTCAGGTCAGGATCCGGGGAGGGAGCGGAAATGAGCACCTTCTTGGCGCCGGCTTCAAGGTGCTTCTTGGCGGCGTCACGCTTGGTGAACAGGCCGGTGGATTCCAGAACGACGTCTACGCCCAGCTTCTTCCAGGGAAGGTTGGCGGGGTCGCGTTCCACGGTGATGAGGATCTTGTGACCGTCAACGACCAGATATTCTCCATCAATGGAAATTTCACCGTCAAACTTGCCCTGCGTGGAGTCATACTTGAGCAGGTGGGCGATCATTTCAATGGGGGTCAGGTCATTGATGGCAACAACCTTGTTGCGTTCTTCCTTGACATGGCGCGCAGTACGTTGCGACCAATACGTCCAAAACCGTTAATAGCATATTTGGCCATAAGATTGAGGGCTTCAGATTTGATTAATTACTAGTCCCGGACTTATTTAAGTACCATGGACGCCGTAAGTTTAAAAACGATTCAACCAGCCGTCAACACTATTGTTCCCCCATCATGGCAGTATGCTCCCGCGCCTGCGCGGACCGCAGGAAGCCCTGCCCGCGGGCATGCTCCCGCATGGAAGTCAAATGCTTGCGGAGCCGGTCCCCGGGTGGGGGAGCCGGTCAGTTCATGGAGCGCAGGGCGGCGCGGATCAGTTCGTCCGCATCCGCGTCCGGATGGTCTTTCAGGTGGGCGGCGATCGCCTTGCGGGACTCCACCTGCTTGAACCCGAGCGCAATCAACGCCAGCTCCGCATCCCCCGCTGCCTGGGAGGTGGCGCCCTGCGCCTGGGCCTCCCACGTAGCGGCCAGTCCCACCTTGTCCTTCAGCTCCAGGACAATGCGTTCCGCCGTCTTCTTGCCCACGCCCTTGGCCCGCGCAATGCCGGAAACGTCCCCGCTCACCACCGCCTGCTTGAACTGCTCCACGGACAGGGAACCAAGAATGGCGATGGCCGTGGCAGGGCCGATGCCTGAAACGCGGTCGATCAGCAGCAGGAAAATGTCCCGCTCCGCATCCGTGGCAAAGCCGTAGAGCACCTGCATGTTCTCCCGGACATGCAGGTAGGTTTTCAGCGTCAGCTCCCTGCCGGGAAGAGGGTTCAGCCTGTCAAAGGTGGAGAGGCACAATCACCTCATACCCCACGCCATGAACATCCAGAATCAACCGCTGGGGATATGATTCCGCCACCGTGCCGCGCAGAAAAGCTATCATGCCCATAACGTGACACAATCCGGCCCGCGCTCAAGCCAAAAACGCATCTGCGGAAACCGGCCCCATCATCTTTTCTGGAGCACGTGCAGCCTGATATGCTCCAGGTCCTCCCGGTGATAAAAACAGCGCACCCGGAGGCCGCGGGCGGTCTTCATCCGGCACCGGTATTCGCGCAGCAGCCCCTTTTCACGAGCCTGTAAATGTAGCTGCGCACCACCCCAGCATGTCGATAGCCTCGGCCATGTCCATGTAGCACGGTGGCACGCGGCGGCGTACAGGCTCCCCGCCGGGCGAGAATCCGGTCCACATCCGCACGCCGCCAGTACAGGGCCAGGGAACCCGTACCCTTGCGGACCACGCGGAAGCGGGCTCCGTGACGGTGCAGGTACTGGCGGGCGGCGGACGCGCTGCAGCAGAGCCGCGAGGCAATGGAGGACGTTTCCACGAACGCGCTGCCCGCTTCCGCATAAGGCTGGCCGGATTTGGGATTCGTTCCCCGACGGCGGATTTTCACATGTTCCGGGAAGCTCAGCTTGGGATTGTTAATGTATTCCCGTCCTCCTACTCCGATGAATGTTTTCTTAAAATGGTATATCATGGTTAATGAGTTTTTACATTGGGATTGCTAAGCTCCATGCAGACATTCCGCACGAAACTCTAACATTTTTGGAAGATTCCAAAAATGCATTGAGTCCAAGAATGTTCAACATTTTTCTTTTGTTTTTCTGTTTTTTACATTCATACTGAACTCATTTCATCGCAATATATGCCCGGAGGCCGTATCAGCCAATCACGGGAAAAGGGCCTACGCCCCCGGCGGAAACAGCATGTTCCTCAACTCTTTCCGCCCCGCAGGCCTTCCGTTCCGGTGAATACAGAGGTTCACGGGCACAGGGAAAAACCCCTTCCACCAGCGTTTTTACTGGCGCCGTACGGTTCAAGGGAAAACTTTTTCCCGCTATGATTCTACCATACGGTTCCACGCATGCACGGCCCATTTCCAGAAAAGGGCCTGGGAAATTTCATGACAGGCCTTCCGCGTTCCATCTCCCCAGCGGCCTGTTCCCATCCCGGACGCCGGCCCACGTGTTTTTTCCGGCCTTCCATGGATTTTCCGGGAACCGGGGAAAACCCGGCTTCCCTATGGAAAGCCGGGCATGAAAAAAAAAAGAATGTTTCAGGGCAGGGCTTCGCGGGCCGCCCTTCAAAAAAAAATCCCGCGCTGGGGAACAAAGATGCGGTCATTGGGCTGAATGGGAATCGCCCTGTCCTTGATGGAGAAGTAATCGTACGTCACGGTTTTTCCGCCGCGCGTCACCTGCACGTACCGGGAACCCCAGTCCGTAATGTCGCCCGCGCCCACAATCGCTTCCAGAAGCGTCATGCCGCGCCGCCACAGGACGTTTTTCTTCATGGCTACGCCGCCGCTCACCAGCACAATGTGCTCCGTCAGCCGCGCGTCCGAACTCTGCACCTTCACCAGAAAGGTGGGGGCCGTGTACAATTCCGCCTTCTTATAGGCGGCCATCAGCATATCTTCAATCTGGCGCGCCGTCTTGCCTACCACGCGCAGCACGTCGTGGCCCGGCGGAAGCTGGGGCATGCGTACCGTCCCGTTGCCGTCCAGCAGATACTGGCCGGAAATGCCCGTAGCGTCATCCGCAGGAATGCCGCGCACCTGAATTTCAATGGTGCCCTGCGCAGGCACGGCGTCCGGAGACTGGGCGGACGCCAGCCCCGCCGCACCCAGCAAGAGGCAAAGGAGGGAACAAATGTATTTTTTCATGGAGCAATGGGTTAGTACAGATCTTCACTATCATGGGACTGGGTGGCCGCCAGCTCCTTGGCCTTTCCGGAACGCTCGGCCTTCTTCATGGAAGAGGCGTCCGCATTCTCGCCGGAGGAACCGCCATCCGCAGAATAATAGGAGTAATAAGTCGTGTAATACTGATACTGGTGATCGGACGTGATGTCCACATTATTCATCACCACGCCGGCCAGGTTGCCGCCTACGGATTCAATCACCTGCTTCTGCCTCAGGAGGGCTTTCAGCGGCAGTTTGCGGGGCTGGACGACCATGAGCGTCATATCCACCTCGCTCACGATGACGGCGGAATCACTGACGCCGAGGATGGGCGGGGAGTCCACCAGCACGATGTCAAAGCGCTGCTTCACTTCCTGGAGCAGTTCATTGAATTTGCGGGAATTCAACGCGCCCGACGGGTCGAAGGGCGTGGGGCCCGCAGGCATCACGTACAGGTTTTCAATGGGCGTCTGGAAAATCACTTCCTCCAGCGGGTAGTCTTCCAGCAGATAGGAGGTCAGTCCCACTTCATTGTCCAGTTCATAATACCGGTGAAGCTTGGAACGGCGCAGGTCGGCGTCAATCATCAGGGTGGCATAGCCGCCCTGGGCGCAGATATAGGCCAGGTTGCACAAGGTGGTGGTCTTCCCTTCCCCGGCACTGCCGGAAACAAAGGTCAGGGAGAAATTTCCTCCAATCCCTTTTTATTGAATTCTATATTTGTTCGCAGAATACGGTAGGCTTCCGCGTCCGGGCCCATCACATCGGAAGAATGAAGGATCGGCACATTCTTGGGGATAATGCCCAGCACCGGAACCTGCAGGGCCCGTTCCACGTCCTCCATCGTCTTCACGGAAGTGTCCATGAATTCCAGCAGCAGGGCCAGCCCGATGCCCAGAAGCAGCCCGGCCCCGGCGCCCACCGCCAGGTTGATGGTCACGTTCGGCTTGTAGGGAGCGGCAGGATAGGTCGGAAGCTGGTACATTTCAATCGCTTCACGGGGAACGCGCAGACGGGCGATTTCATCCTTGTACCGGGAATCCAGGTCCTTGAGCTGGTCCAGCGCGGCGTCATAATCACGGCTGGCCTGTTCATACATGGGAACCTGCAGGACATGCTTCTGGAGAGCTTCCTCCTTTTTGAGCGACGGTCGCCTCCCAGTGCTTCCGGCTTGCGGAAACCATTTCCAGCTTGCTTTTCAGGGAGGAGCGCAGCCCGATCAGCTCCTTGTTCAGCTTCTCTCCCAGAATCCTTTCCGTCTCCAGCAGCGCCAGCATCTTGGGGTGCCTGGCCCCGATGTTCTGGGCTTTCAGGTTTTCCTTCTCCTTGAGCTTGTCGGAAAATTCGGCATAGGTTTCACGCAGGGCCTTGGCTCCTACGGATTCCGCATTCAGCAGGTCGGAACTGATGACGTAATCCAGCAGCTTGTCGTCAGGCAGACGCTGCAGTTCCTGCACGTAGGAAGCCAGTTCCTTTTCATCCTTTTCAAACTGCATGGCCTGGGATTTGGCGTTCCGGAAGTCTTCCTCTTCCATGCCGGCCGTCAGAGTGCTCCGGTTTTCACCGTTTCTCCAGGTAGTGGGAAGGTAGGAGCTTTCCGCAATCAGCTTCTTGAGGGACATCATCTTTTCATTGACGGTATCCTCCTGTTCCCGGAGAACGTCCTTCAAACTTTTGATGGCGGTTTCCACCAGGCGGTTTTCACGCATTTCACGGTCCTGCTTGTAAGCCTCGGGAACCGTCTTGGCGATGTTCTGCACCAGTTTGGGATCCGGGCCGGAGACAATGACGTCCACCAGGTCCGTCGCACGCACGGGAGCCACCTTGATCATGCCGGCCAGATTGGATGCCGCCATTTCATCCGTCATGCCCCATTCCGCGGCAAGATTCAGCTTCCTGGACACCACCTTCAGAACTTCAGTGGAAGTCAGCACGGAATACTGCATGGGAATGTAGTTAGCCGTCACGTTGGAGGAGGCGACCACGTCCCCCCCTGGCCGATTTCCATTACGGGCTTGGGCAGCTTGATCTGAACTGGCTCGTCGCCCGGTAGGAGGGCGGCATCAGGAAAGTCACTACCACGGAAATGACCAGCACCAGAAGGAAGACCAGGAAGACTTCTTTCCAGCGATTTTTTAAAACTTGCAAATAGTCAATGTTGCGTACGATGCGATCACTGTTCTGCTGATCCTGGGCATTCATGAAAGATAGTGAGGTAGTAAGATAAAAACTCCTCTAATTGTGAATGAACATTCGCAATTAGAGGAGTAAGGACATTAATGGTCAGTCAAGACTTAGAAGCTGTAATTCACGCCGAAGGAGAACACGTTGCGGTTGTAGGAGGGCATCGGGTAGTTATAGCCGCCGTAGGAACCGTTGGTGTAGGAGTACTGGGCCGTAAGAGCCAGCGCATTAGTCAGCAGCAGCTTGATGCCGGCCGTAGCATTGAAGGTCAGGTCAGACGTATCACTGTTGCTGCCGGAGCTCAGGCGGCTGTACTCGCTGGAAATCAGGTTTACGCCGCAGTTCAGGCTGGCGCGGTGCGTCAGTTTCAGCGTGCTGTTCACGCCGAAGCGCCACGTTTCATTGGAATAGTAACTGGCACCGCTGTAGGGAATGTACGTATTCGTCGCTTCGTTGGAGTAGCGGATGAACGTGCCGATCATGAAGCGGTCGCTCATGCGGTGGTTCAAACCGAATTCTGCGGAAGGATAGGTCCTGGTACCGTAGCTTTCCACATATTTGAACTGGGGACCTACGCGGAGCGTGGCGGACGTATTTTCAGCCACAGCGTATTCAGCGCCGGCCATGACGAAGTTGGAGAATTCGTTGTTGCCGTATTCGCGGTCGCAGTAGGAACCGTTCCAGCTCAGGGAAATAGCCAGGCGTTCCGTCCACTTGTAGCGGTTGGTGAAGTCCATGCCCACATAGTCGCGGTTGTCCGTCTTGGCGGAGTCCTCCTGATAGTTGATCATGGAGAAGTTGGCGCCCAGCGTGGTGGAGTAGCGGGAGGTCCATGCCTTGCTCACGGAGCTGGAGACGTACACGTAAATGTAGTCGCCGTCCCGGCGAGCGTTGGCAATGCCGTTGGAATAGTTGGGTTCCGGCTGCCACGCAAAGGACACGCTGCCGTTGTAGCGCAGGGTCTGGTCAAAGCTGTGGGAAAGGTTGGCGGAGAGCGTGGAGTTGGAAAGTGATTCGTTCGTCTCTCCCTCAAGGTCCTTCAGGTAAAAGATACCCCCAAGCTTGGCGGAGAAGGAGTACTGGGTCACGGAATCGTAGTTGGCCAGGGAGGCGCCGATGTCCGTGCTGATGAAAGCGGCTTCCTGCTGGTCATAGTTGGAAGCGTTGACGTTGTCGTCATAACCGCCGGCCAGATTGAATGTCCACTTCAGGGGAAGGGATTCTTCCAGACCGACCGGTCCTGCCAGGGTGTACAGGGACTGCCCGTTGGCATGGACGGCAAGCATGCCGGCAGCCATCAAGGAGAGATAAAAAAGACTCTTCATGCTATTGATAAATGGATCGGGTTAATTTCCGGCAGGATTGGAGATGGGAGCGGGGCTTGTAGCAGAGCCGCCCACGGGAAGACCGCCCGGCAGGACCAGGGCCCCTCCGGATGCCTCTTCACCAGGCCTCACCAGACCGCTGGTCTGAGTGGTCACCCCTTGCAGAGGATTGTCAGGCGTCTGGGCCGCCACGCCCACGGCAATGCCGGGAACGGCATTGGCTACCATGGAGCTGCCCAGAGCTTTCGTAACCGCTTCCGAGATGGGAGAGACGGACGCATACGGGTGGGGCTGCACAGCCACAGCAGAGGCAATCACGTTGCGTACGTTGGCTTCCGTTACCTGGGTTCCATAGCTTTTAACGGCGGCGGAAGCAACAGCGGGCGCGCTGCCCGGGAAAGCGCCTGCGGCCATGGATACCAGGGAGCCCATCACCTGGTCAGACACGCCGGCCTTGACAGCGGCGTTCAGAATCTCGGTCACGGCTTTCATATCCAGGGCGCCGGCCTTCAGGCTGGCCTGGACAACACCTGCCATTTGATTCATAAAAGCCTTTTCAACAGCAGAGGCTTTAACCTTATTAACAGCCGGAACGGCTGCCGGAGAAGCAGTTTGCTGAGCCACACCGGGGAGGGCGCCCGCAAACGCAAGTGCCAGCGCACTGAGCGCCGTCTTTGTCATGAACCTGGCTTTCATAAAGGAAGTATCTAGCAGGTGAATTTAATGAAAAAATGGAGCGGGTAACGGGAATCGAACCCGTGTGATCAGCTTGGAAGGCTGGAGCTTTACCATTAAGCTATACCCGCACAACAGAGGCATTATGTTCAAGCCTCGGGGGTAAGACAAGTTTTTTTTCATTTCTGTGTTAAAATATCAAAAAAGAAGACACGATTTTTCTGTGGTCTTGACATACCTGCCTTCTGCCGCTAAATAGGCATCCGCATTTCATGCGGGCGTCGTTCAATGGTAGGACGCGAGCTTCCCAAGCTTGAGACGTGGGTTCGATTCCCATCGCCCGTACCACTTTTTATACCGCAAGCAATTGTTCCTCAATGCTTGCGGTTTTTCTTTACACTTTAAAAAGACGAGCATTCCGGAGGCTTTCGCTTTCCGGAAAATAAATTTTTCCCCATTCCCGCTTCCCGGGTATTCCGGGAGAATTTCCGGATAAGAAAATGCCGCTCCCTCTTCCGCTGCGCCGGAAGCAGCCGCCTCCGGCGCAGCCGTGAATTACAGGCCTTTACCAGCCAAGAACAAATTTCCGCTGAATTTTCGCCAAAAGAAGAACCTTGCGGATCATCGTGCGGGTTTCATTAAGGAGGTTGAGGTAGAGGAGCGCCCGCCGCATGTCGGATATGTCCTCCGCCCGCAGGATGATCTGCTGCTTGACCGCCTCCGCAAATTCCTCATCCAGCGCGTCCATGCCGGCCAGGCATTGGTCCAGCCCGGCATAGTCGTTGCTTTCCATCATTTCCCGGAAACGGGGGTACAGGGAGGAAACGCGGTTGTTCATCCCCCTCAAGTGCTCTATCCTGTCCATGTCCAGCCCTTCATGGTTGTTGTCTATGTAGGCATGGCTGGCCGTGGTGATGTTGGAGAGGGATTCAAAGACGGAGGTGGCGTATTCCACCATCTGCACGTAACGCTTGCCGCGGTCCGCCTCTTCATCCGGAAGTTCCCGGACGACGGGCATGACTTCCATCGCCATCCGGTCGCTCAGGGAGCGGCGGATGCCGCGAGCTTCCTTCCGGAGCTTTTTCAGCCGCTTCCGGTCCTCCACGTTCAGGGCTTCCAGGTTCATTTCATAGATTTCCGCCATGCGTTTCATCAGCTCAATGATTTCTTCATTGTAGCGGGCGGCGCAGGCCGGATCCCGGTAATTGGCCACCTTCGCCAGCGCCGCGGCCTGGGTTCTTTTTATGGAGCCTGGAGCTTTTCAGCAGCAGGAAGGCTGCCAGGGCACACATGGCGACAATGCCGAACAGGCCTCCGTAAACGATGCACGCCGCCACCATGCAGCACATGGTGAATGCGGCAAAGGCCGTAAAGAACCACCCGGAAATTACCGTAATCACCCCCGTGATGCGGTACACGGCGCTGTCCCGCCCCCAGGCTTTGTCCGCCAGGGAGGAACCCATCGCCACCATGAACGTCACATACGTGGTGGAAAGAGGAAGCCGGAGGGACGTAGCCAGGGAGATCAGCAGGGCGGCGACCGTCAAATTCACGGAAGCGCGGATCAGGTCAAAGGAGGCCCCGTTATCCGGGCCGTCCGGCACGGGCTGGAAACGTTTTTCAATGAATCTTCCCACGCAGGCGGGCATGATTTTTTCCACCGCGCGGGAGGCGTTCAACGCATAGCGCACGGCCATGCGGGCCGGGGGGACGGAGCCGAACCGCTCCACGCCCCCGCCCTGCCTCGCCAGGTTGACCTCCGTATCCGTGACGGTCTGCGCCTTTTTTGGAGAACATGAGGGCCAGCACCATGATGACGCCCGCGCTCAGCAGGTAGCGCCAGTCCGCCGTGACGGGGACCATGAGGCCGCCCATGGTGAGGGTGGAAAGGTCCGCGCCCTGCGCCGCAGCGGCGGACGCTATCTCCATGGAGGACTGCCCCGCCATGAAAACGCCGATGAAGTTGACCAGGTCGTTTCCGGCAAAGGAGAGCGCCAGGGCCATGGTGCCCGCCAGGACGGATATTTTCAGGATGTTGATTTTGCAAATGTTCTGGAGAACGGCCATCAGGACGGTCCAGAATACCAGGCTGCAGCATACGTACAGCCAGATGTGAGCGTCCGGTGGCGGATCATGTCCTTGGTGACCAGCGTACTGCCTTTCAGCCCCTTTGAAGATGGCGAAGTAGGTGATGGCCGTCAGGGCCAAGCCGCACCAGACGGCCCCCAGGTATTTGAATGATTTTTTGTAGTTGAAGGAGAAGATGAGGCGGGAAATCCACATGACCGTTATCCCGCAAATGAAGGCGACGAAGACGGAGGAGAAGATGCCGGAGATGATCGCCAGCGCCTTGGAGGAGTTGATGTAGGCCCAGCAGTTCAAAGACGATGGAGACCGTGGTGGAGGTGGGAAGACCGAAGGTGTTGAAGACGTCCAGCAGAATCACGTCCGTCAGCATCACCGCCAGGAATATCAGCATGATGTCATGGAAGGTGAACTGGGCCGGCATGAATACGCCGCTTCTGGCGATTTCCATCATGCCGCTGGAGAACAGGGAGCCGATGATGATGCCCAGGGCGGCCACCAGTATGATCGTCCTGCGCGGCGCGGCCTTGGAACCGACGGCGGAGTTCAGGAAGTTGGCGGCGTCATTGGAGACCCCGACGACGAGGTCAAAGCAGGAGAGCACCAGAATCAGCCCTATGATGAAGTAATAGATTGGGTCCATAAGCGTAATAAACGGCCCTCTATTACAGGAGGCCGCTTCCGCACGCCCGTTTTAAAACGTGAACATTCCGTCACATTGATACAACAATATGATTTTCAATGAAAACCATAGCGCTACACCTGCTTCCCTTGAAATCTTCCGTTTCTTCCGGGTACTTCCGGAGCCTGGTTTTCCTCCGGTTCTCCGGCAGCCACGGCTCATTTTCCTGAAATCCCTTCCCGCGGAGTGGCGGCTGCCGCCTTCCATACAAAACAAAAAGGCCCCCCGGAAAACCGGGGAGCCTTGAAGTCGATTGCCGTGTCTCGCAGAAACGGACGGGGCTTACATCATGCCCATGCCGCCCATTCCTCCCATGCCGCCCATGTCGGGAGCGCCGGAGCCGCATCCGCAGCCCTTCTTCTCGGGCTTGTCGGCAATGACGCATTCCGTGGTAAGCAGCAGGCCGGCGATGGAAGCCGCGTTCTGCAGGGCGGAACGGGTTACCTTGGTCGGGTCCACCACACCGGCGGTGAGCAGGTCTTCATATTTGTCCGTGGCTACGTTGTAGCCGTCGGCCGCTTTCTTCATCCCCTTCACCTTGGCGACGATGAGGGCGCCTTCACGGCCGGCATTGCTGGCCAGTTGGCGGAGCGGAGCTTCCACCGCACGATAGACGATTTGAGCGCCGGTTTCCTCGTCGCCTTCCAGCTTGAGGGTGTCAATGGCTTTCTGGGCGCGGATCAGGGCCACGCCGCCGCCGGGAACGATGCCTTCTTCCACCGCAGCGCGGGTGGCGTGCAGGGCGTCGTCCACACGGGCCTTCTTTTCCTTCATTTCCGTTTCCGTAGCGGCACCCACATGGATGACGGCCACGCCGCCGGCCAGCTTGGCCAGGCGTTCCTGGAGTTTTTCACGGTCGTAGTCGGACGTGGTGTCCTTGATCTGGTGGCGGATCTGGGAGATGCGGCCTTCAATGTCCGCAGACTTGCCGGCGCCTTCCACGATGACGGTTTCATCCTTGGAGACGACCACGCGCTTGGCCTGGCCGAGGTCTTCAATGCCCACGTTTTCCAGCTTGATGCCCAGGTCTTCCGTGATGCACTTGCCGCCGGTCAGGATGGCAATGTCTTCCATCATGGCCTTGCGGCGGTCGCCGAAGCCGGGAGCCTTCACCGCGCAGATGTTCAGCACGCCGCGCAGGCGGTTGACCACTAGGGTGGCGAGAGCTTCGCCTTCAATGTCTTCCGCGATGACCAGGAAGGGACGGCCGCTCTTGGCCACTTTTTCAAGCAGCGGAAGGAAGTCCTTCAGGTTGTTGATCTTCTTTTCGTGGATGAGGATATAGGGGTTTTCCAGCACGGCTTCCATCGTTTCCGCGTTGGTCACGAAGTAGGGGGACAGGTAGCCTTTGTCGAACTGCATGCCTTCCACCACGTCCAGCGTGGTTTCAATGCCCTTGGCTTCTTCCACGGTAATGGTGCCGTCCTTGCCCACCTTGTCCATGGCTTCCGCGATGATGTGGCCGATTTCGGCGTCCCAGTTGGCGGAAACGGTGGCAACCTGGGCCACTTCCTTGCTGGAGTCAACAGGCTTCTGATCTTCTTGAGTTCTTCCACCACGGCGTCCGCGGCCTTCATGATGCCCCTCTGGAGGGAGATGGGGTTGGCGCCGGCGGTGACGTTGCGCAGGCCTTCGCGGTAAATGCTTTCAGCCAGCACGGTGGCGGTGGTGGTGCCGTCCCCGGCCACGTCGTTGGTCTTGGAGGAGACTTCCCGGACAAGCTGGGCGCCCATGTTTTCAAACGGGTCTTCCAGTTCGATTTCCTTGGCGACGGTCACGCCGTCCTTGGTGATGAGGGGGGGAACCGAATTTCTTGTCGATCACCACGTTGCGGCCGGCAGGCCCCAGCGTGCTCTTGACAGCCTTGGCAATCTGTTCCACGCCGCGGAGCAGAGCCTGGCGCGCGGTTTCGTCAAATTGGATTTGTTTAGCCATAATATCAGGTTATTTTAAAATGATGTTGAGTGAGTGTGTCGTGTGATTTAGCCAATGATGGCCAGAATGTCGTTTTCAGACAGGATAAGGTAGTCTTCTCCGTCCAGCTTGATTTCCGTGCCGCCGTACTTGGAAATAAGAACGTGGTCGCCCGGCTTCACGGTGAATTCAATCAAGGCGCCCTTGTCATCGCGGCCGCCGGTGCCTACGGAGATCACTTCGGCTTCCTGGGGTTTTTCCTTGGCGGTGTCCGGCAGGAACAGGCCGCCGGCCGTCTTGGTTTCAGCTTCAATGCGCTTGACCAGCACACGTTGTCCTAGGGGTTTAATGTTTGCCATAGTATGTTGTTTTTGTGTTGTTATAGATGAATATATGGATGTAATGTTGCGCCGGGGGGTAAGTTGCTCCCCCTCCGGCGGGAAGGGGTTGCTTATTTGTCGTCGTCGACGATTTCGGCGTCCACCACGCGGCCTTTCGCCTTGCGGGGGCCGTCGGAAGCTTCTTCCTCCGGAGCGGCTCCCGGCATGGGGCCGGCTGCACCGGCGGACTGCTGGGCGGCTTCCGCTGCCTTGTAAAGGGCTTCCAGACGGGATTCCAGGTCTTCCTTCCCGGCCTTGATCGCGGTGTATTCCTTTTTTGGAGATGGCTTCCTTGAGGTGCATCACCTTGTCTTCGATCTCGCGCTTGAGGTCTGCGGGAATCTTGTCCCCCATGTCCTTGAGCTGGCGTTCCACGGAGAAGCAGAGGGAGTCCGCCTGGTTGACGGTGTCAATTTCCTCGGCGCGCTTCTTGTCTTCTTCCGCATGGGCTTCTGCATCACGCTTGGCGCGTTCGATTTCATCCTTGGAAAGGCCGCTGGAGCCCTGGATGGAAATCTTCTGTTCCTTGCCGGTGCCCTTGTCCTTGGCGGAGACGTGCAGAATGCCGTTGGCGTCAATGTCAAAGGTCACTTCAATCTGCGGCACGCCGCGCGGAGCGGCGGAGATGCCGTCCAGCTTGAAGTTGCCGAGAAGCTTGTTGTCCTCAAACATTTTGCGTTCACCCTGGCAGATGCGGATGTCCACGGCGGGCTGGTTGTCCGCGGCGGTGGAGAACACCTGGCTCTTGCGCACCGGAATGGTCGTGTTGCGCTCGATCATCGGCGTAGCGATGCCGCCCATCGTTTCAATGGACAGGGTCAGCGGGGTCACGTCCAGCAGAAGCACGTCGTTGACGTCCCCCTGGAGCACGCCGCCCTGGATAGCGGCGCCTACGGCCACCACTTCATCCGGGTTCACGCCCTTGTGGGGTTCCTTGCCAGCCAGCGTATGGGCCATTTCCTGCACGGCGGGCATGCGGGTCATGCCGCCCACCAGCACCAGTTCGTCAATGTCCCCGGTCTTCAGGCCGGAGGCGGCGATGCAGTCCAGCACGGGCTTGCGGGTACGGTCCAGCAGGTCTTCCGTGAGCTGTTCCAGCTTGGGACGGCTCAGCGTCAGCTGGATGTGCTTGGGTCCGGAAGCGTCCGCCGTGATGAACGGCAGGCTGATGTCATAGCTCTGGGTGGAGGAAAGGGCGATCTTGGCCTTTTCAGCTTCTTCCTTGATGCGCTGGATGGCGTCCGGCTGGTTGGAAAGATCCATGCCGGAGTCCTTCTTGAACTCGTCCATGATCCAGGTGATGATCGCGTTGTCCCAGTCGTCGCCGCCCAGGTGGGTGTCGCCGTCGGAAGCCTTCACTTCAAACACGCCGTCACCGATTTCCAGCACGGAAATATCGAAGGTGCCGCCGCCGAGGTCGTACACGGCAATGTTTTCATTGGACTTCTTGTCCAGGCCGTAAGCCAGGGCAGCAGCCGTCGGTTCATTGATGATGCGGCGCACCTTCAAGCCGGCGATTTCACCGGCGGCCTTGGTCGCGTTGCGCTGGGCGTCATTGAAATAGGCGGGAACGGTAATCACGGCTTCCGTGATCGTCTCACCCAGCTTGGATTCCGCGTCGGCCTTCAGCTTGGCCAGGACCATGGAGGCGATTTCCTGGGGAGAAAAAGTCTTCTTTTCCCCGCCTACGTCCACGCGGATATAGGCGTCCCCGTTGGGGGCCTCCACAATTTCATAAGGCACCTTCTTATCTTCTTCCGTCAGCTCGCTGTACTTGCGGCCGATGAGGCGCTTGGAGGAAAACACGGTGTTTTTCGGGTTGGTCACCGCCTGACGTTTGGCGGCCTGCCCCACGAGGCGTTCACCGCTCTTGGTGAAGGCAACAATGGAGGGAGTGGTGCGCGCACCTTCGCTGTTTTCAAGTACGGTACCCTGACCGCCTTCCATCACAGCCATGCACGAGTTGGTCGTGCCCAAGTCGATTCCTAATATTTTAGCCATATCGTTATCTTAGATTGTTTTAAATGGATTTCGTTGAGATTTGATTTCCCCATGACCTGAAGTGTCATGCAGGCAAACTCATGTTCTTGCCTCTCTTTCTGCAAATGGCATGCCAGCCTTGTAAGCCCTGTTGAAAAATAAACATAAACAGCATAAATTCATCGTATTATAACATCGCATCATTTCGTCCGCTCTTTTTCCTGCCGAGCAGCAATGGGACATATTGTCACACCAAAAAGAGACAAAATGTCACACGCGGCCATTTTGTCCCACACCCCCCCGGACAGCCTATCCCCGGCGCCCGTCACGAAGCTTCCTTGCAGGAGGAAGCTTCCGCTCCGGTTCCGCATTTGCCGTAAGCCAGGCGTTTCATGAAATCCTTGTAAAGCAGCGTTTCCATGCGGCCGTCCCCGTATTCCACCACCGCGCTCATGGTTTCCACCCAGTCCCCGCAATTCAGGTACCGCACCTCCCCCACCATGGTATCCGCCGGATGATGCACATGCCCGGCAATGATACCGTCACACTGCCTTTTCACCGCCAGATTCTGGAGCTGCTCCTCATATTTCCCAATGAAATTGACGGCGGATTTCACGCGGCTCTTGATGGCGCGGGAGACGGAATAATATTCCCTGCCCCGCCAGGCGCGGTATTTATTGTAAAGCCGGTTGACCGTCAGCAGAACGTCGTAGCCCAGGGAGCCGAGCATCGCCAGCCACCGGTGGTTGGTGGAGATGGCGTCAAAACCGTCTCCGTGCACGCACAGGTAACGCCTGCCGTCCGCCGCCCGGTGCACGCACTCCCTGGCCATTTTCAGGCCGCCCAGATGAAAGGGAAGGAATTTTTCCAGAATATCGTCGTGGTTCCCGCGCAGGTACAGCACTTCCACATCCTCCTGCTCCATCTTTTTCAGCAGGGTGCGGATCAGGCGCGTATGCCGCCTGCGCCAGCGGCTGCCGCGGGAGAGGGCCCAGGCGTCCACAATATCCCCTACCAGAACTATTTTTTCCGCACGGACATGCTTCAGGAACCTCCGGCATTCGTCCGCCTTGCAATCCTTCGTGCCCAGATGGAGGTCTGACAAAAAGACCGTGCGGCATTCCAGCACCGCATCCCGCGGGGGGCGGGCGTAGCCGGTTCCATTCTCCTCCCGCGCCACGGAGGCCAGCAGTTCTTCAAACCTGTCATGGATGGAATCCCACGCTCTGGCGCGCACGGTCCTGCGGGCCTGTTCGCCGAGTCTCCGGATCATCCCCCTGTCCTCCAGCAGACGGTGCATGGCGGAGTAAAAACCCTCCGCGTCCCCCTTCTCCGCCTGAAGGCCGTTGATGCCGTCCAGCACCACATCCGCAGAAGCGGCGTACCGGTAGCTGACCGTAGCCAGGCCGCTGGCCATCCCTTCCAGCAGAACGTTCCCGAAGGTCTCCGTCTCACTGGCGAAGAGCAGCACGTCCATGGCGGCGTAATGGCGCGCGAGGTCCTCCCCGCTGCGCATTCCGCAAAACACGGCGTCCGGAAACTCACTGCGCAGGCTGCTCATCATGGGACCGTCCCCCACCACGACCATCTTCATGCCGCAGGCCGGGAACTCCCGCTGCAGGCGCGTGTACAATCCCAGGGCCGTCACCAGGTTCTTCTCTCGGGCCAGACGCCCCACCACGCCGAACACCACTTCATCCCGCCAGGCGCCCCATGACTGGCGCAGGCCGGCATCCCTCCTGGCAGGGGTCAAACAAGGCGGCATCCACCCCGCGCCCCATTACGGAGAGGCGTTCAAATCCCAGCCCCTCCAGCGCGCGGCGCATCTCCTCCGTGGGCACCACCGTCATCCCTGCCCGGTTGTGGAGCTTGCGCAGGTAATTCACGGCGGCGGTTTCCAGCCCGGAGAAATGGTAATCCTTCATGTACTGGTGAAAATTGGTGTGGAATCCCATCACCACGGGAATCTCCAGAGCGCGAGCGGCCTTCACGGCGGAGGCCCCCATGGGGCTTTCCGTGGCAACATAAACCACATCCGGCCTCTTCTTCATCCATCTGGAGCGGAACCTTTCTGCGGAAGGCAGCCCTATTTTCACCTCATGATACATGGGGAGGGAGAGAGACGGCATGGCCGTCTCTCCGGGAACGGAAGCTCCGTCCCTCCCGGAAGCCCTCAGCACATGCACCAGATGCCCCCGCGTCCGAAGCCCCCGGACCAGCCGCTCCAGCGTCAGGGCCACTCCATTCACGTCAGGTTCATACGTATCCGTTGCCACATCAATTCTCATGCGCCGGCACCATGGGCAGAAAGGCCTTCCCAGGCAAGCTGAGGAGGGAAACGAAACCGTCACAGGCTGCTGTCATCCGTCCCCGTCCCCAGCAGGAGAAACAACCGTGCCGGACAGATTCCGGCATGTCCCCCCGGCTTTTCCTGCACGGGAAACCGAACAGAGGAGGCGGCCTCCCCCACTCCCTGTTTGGAAGGTGCCGCCGCCAAAACCGCACATTTCCGTAAAAAAACATACGAATCATTGAATATCAGACGCTCTGAAACTACATGCGGCCATCCGCGCATTATAAATCCGCCGTCAACCAAATTTTTTTGAGAAAAATGATTTTCATCATATCCAGGACGGGAAAAATCACAATGGAATCCAAAGGCCGTGAAATCTGATATTCTTATTAACCATTGATAATGTTTCTATTATTTATTAAAAAATTATTCCTTCCCGACAGCCGGATTTATAATCCGCCAAAATGCATGCATACGAGATACATAAAACGGAAATGAAGGAATATTTAGAAAGATTTTTAATAAAAATAATAATGATTCCCATGTTCTGAAAGCCGGGAAAACGTGGCGGAACGCCGGATGCTTATCTCTGCCTTTTCCCGGTCCGGAAACCGCAGCCGGTTATCTCCTTCATTGCTCCTGATACTCTTGCATATTATCCTTCAACCTGCTTTTTAACACCCCGGATTAGGAATCCGGCGTCAATACTAGTTTTTCATATCAAGCCTGTTTCTCCAAATCAATCCAGTATTTTCCTAGACGAAAGCCTTGATAAAATATGTTTGTTAGAATAAAGCATAAATACTTGAATATAATGATTGTTCATCTTATTTTAGCGCTGTCGGCCATTTCATCCGGATTCCTAATTCGCTATTGAAACAACCGACCCCCATCCCCTACCCCATTCCCCCAATGAAATTGATAGATTGCTATCGCTATGCAGCCATGCTTTATGCATCCGCCTGCTGTACCGCCTCGCCGCTTTACGGCCCTCTGGAAACAGGCTTGCAGGAAGCCCAGCTTCTGAGTTCCCTGAAAGCCTGCAAATCCCTGGAAGGTCCGGGAACGGACGCCTACCTGAGCCGCACTGGATTGAACGGCGCCTACAAAACGAAAAAGCCCATTGGCGGCCTTTTCTTTTCACTTCATTTTGAGTACAACAAGGATGGAGGCCTGAGAGCCGTCTCCTTTTACTCCAGCACCAAGGCAGGCAAGGACGAATACGATACGCGCCTGAAATCCCTGTACAAGCGCATGCTGAACGGGCTGACGGGCCTCTATGGCCCGCCCATGAATCTGCCGGACTGGATTGAGAAGGAGTCCCTGCCCGCGGAACGCGTGCTGTACATGCACATGTGGCGCATTCAGCCGGGCTGCTTCCTGATGGCCGGCCTGGCCAACATGGGGGCCTCCGGCTACATTCCCGTTTTCCGGATTTCCCCGCCTGCCGGCATGCCGCCCAAGTCCAAAAAGGACAGGGACAAACTCAAATCCGAATGGGCCGCCATTCCCGAATTTACGAATTCACCAAGGCGGAACGCTTCCTGGCCAATGCGGTGTTCGCCATGTCCCATAAAAAATATCAGGACGCGCTCCAGCTCTTCCAGAAAGCCGCAGACCTGGGCAGCCCCAACGGATACTGGGGACTGGCCTACCTGTACCGGCTGGGACCCGCCGGCGTGGAAAAGAACGCGAGCCTGGCGGATGAACACACCAAAAAAGCGGCCCTGATGGGATTTGCGCGGGCTGCCATGAAATTCGGAAAAACATGGGAGCAATTCTGCAAGAACCAGGATTTCACCGAAGCTGAAGCCAGGGAATGGCAGAACAGGAACCTTCGGGCCGCCAGGGCCGGCTATGCCTCCGAACAATACAACCTGGGCATCATCTACCAGCACGGCTTCGGCGTGGAAAAGAACCTGGCCACCGCCAGGGAATGGCTGGAAAAGGCGGCCTCCCAGGACCATCCCAGGCCAAAGCGGCATTAAAGACGCTGCCGGACACCGGAGCTGGAAACGCGGAACTCTCCTGACCATCTTCCAACAACCAACGCCCCCAATACCAAGCCGGCTGTAGCTTCTCCGGAAGTACACGCAGCCGCTCCGGCAAATCCCTATGAAATGCCAGACCGGCAGGGAGGCGGCCCCAACCGCTTCCCTGCCAAAAAAAACCGGAAATGCAACGCCGGAGGAAACCGCGGGAAGCATCAGCAAATGCGGGGCAGCTGCATCCCGGAAGGCATGCCCAGCACCCGTTCCACCCCCAGCTGCCCCGTCATCAGCAGGGGCGCCGTTCCAAACTCTTCCACACGGCCTATGGCGCAGGCCCCGGCGGACACGCCGCAGCCGCGCATCAGGCGCAGGGCCTCTTCCTCATGCTCCCGGGGCAGAATAGCCAGATAACGGCCTTCACAGGCCACTTGAAGAGGGTCCAACCCCAGCAGGCCGCAGGCTGCTCTGACATCCTCCCGCACGGGAATGGACACTTCATCCAGTTTCACCGTCAGGCCGGAGGACTCCGCAATTTCCGAGAGCGTGGCGGTTAACCCGCCACGGGTCACGTCACGCAGGCAATGCACGGGGATTCCGGCCCGGACGACGGCAGCCACGGATTCATGCAGCGGGGCGGAATCACTCTCCAGTCCCTCCCCGAAGGACAACCCGGCCCGCAGGCTCATGATCGTCATGCCGTGCCTCCCCAGATCACCGCTGACCAGCACGGAATCCCCCGGACGGACGGAAGAAGGGCTGATTTCCAACCCATGGCGCACCACGCCCGCCCCGGCGGTATTAATATAAATGCCGTCACCCTTTCCGCGCTCCACCACTTTTGTATCTCCCGTCACGATGCGGACGCCCGCCGCGCGCGCCGCCGCCGCCATATCCTGCACCACGCGGTTCAGCGCCTCCAGCGGAAGCCCTTCTTCCAGGATAAAGCCTGCCGTCAAGTACAACGGGTCCGCGCCGCTCATGGCGAGATCATTCACCGTGCCGTGCACCGCCAGGGAACCGATGCTCCCTCCCGGAAACTCCAGAGGCTGCACCACAAAGCTATCCGTGGTCATCGCCAGCCGCCCCGGCGGAAAATCCAGAACGGCCGCATCATTCTGCACGCCGCCGGAGGGAGTGCCGAATGCGTTCAGAAAGACGGAACGGATCAGGTCATTCATCAGACGGCCTCCGCCGCCGTGGGCCATCTGGATACGGTCGGAAACAGGTTCCGGAACAGGACATTCAAACATGGAATCAACTTCTTTTATAACGGTAATAGGCGGCGCAGGCCCCTTCCCCGGACACCATGGGCGCGCCCAGGGGAGCCAGCGGCGTACAGGACGTGCCGAAAAACGGGCACTCCGCAGGACGAATCAGCCCCCTCAGCACCTGGCCGGCCAGGCATCCGGAAGCTTCATCCGCGCCATGGGCGCTTTTTCCGCATCCGAAACGCAGGGCGGCATCCATGTCCTCCCACTCCCGGCGCAGCCTCATGCCGCCGCCGGGAATCAGGCCCAGGCCGCGCCAATGGCGGTCTTCCGGCTCAAAAACCTCTTTCATCCTTTCCTGCGCCGCCCTGTTCCCCTCCGGCTTCACATAGCGCCCGTAGGCATTCTGCACCGTGCAATCCCCGTTCTCCAACTGGCGGACGCACATCAGGATGCCGCGGAGCAGGTCCGGAGCCTCAAACCCCGTCACCGCCATGGGCGTCCGGTAACGAGCGGCCAAACGAAACAAATCTCCGCGGGAGCCCGGCACCCGCATCATATCCCCGTAGCTGCACAAAACCACGCCGGGCCGCAGGCTTAACTCCACGGCCTGGTCAATCAAATCCACCGAAGTAACGCAAACCGGACAGCCGGGGCCGTGAATCAGACGAAGCCCAGGAGGAAGCAGCTCCTCAAGCCCCAGGGAGGCAATCGCATGCGTCTGTCCCCCGCACACCTCCATCACCGCCCACGGACGCGTCACGGCATGGCGCAGCTCCTCAAGCAACTGCTGAACTTCCTCCTGCATAAGCCATTAAAAATGTTCAATCCGGCAAACGACCCTCCCCTTACACGGGATCGGTATTCTCCACGATCTCCCGCATTTCCCTACGGGTTTGAAGCGCGGTCTTCTCATCCAGCACGCTCAGGGCCATCCCTACATGAACAATAACGTAATCCCCCAGGACGGCCTCCGGCACGCAGGCCAGGTTCACTTCACGGGTCACGCCGCCGAAATCAACCACTCCCAGCCTGAACAGCGGGTCCGTCTCATTAATGCTCACGATCTTTCCGGGAACAGCCAAACACATATTATTATCCTTTCCATTGGCGCACGACTGCCGCAGCCTGCCCCAGGGAAATCCCCCGTCATTGCACGGCACCCGCTGCGGCAGGGACAACTGGCACCTTCTAGACTGTGCCATTCCCGCCAGGCCTTCAAGCAAAAAGGCATTCTGAAAACATCCGCCGCCCAGCACCAGCCTGTCCAGTGAGAAACGCTCCGCCACGTCAAAAGCCAGGTTCACCAGGCTCTCATGAAACTTGCGGGCGATGCAGCCGCGGGAAACGCCTCTCAGCAGGTCATCGTCCACGGCTTTCAGCATCGGGCGCCAATCCAGTTCCAGCAGGCCGCCCTCCTCATGCATGACCCATTCATACGGTTCCCCCGGCATTTCTTCCCCGGAAACCGCCGCAGCCCATGACTCCAGCATCATGGCGGCATGCCCTTCGCATCCCGCCACGCCGTCAAAGCCGCACCAGAAAGCCATGGCGTCAAACAGGCGCCCCATGGATGAAGTGGCGGGAGCTTGAATATTACGGGCCATCATCGCCTCCAGGGCTTCCCGCTTCTGCAAGGTCATTCCACCCTGCAGACGTTGTTCAAGCCCATCCGTGCGCCACGGCGCCATCTGCCGCGCCAGGGAACAGGCGCACCGGGCAGGTTCCCGGACCGCCTCATCCCCCCGGGCAGCAAAAAACGGCCTGAGCCGCGCCACTCTGCGGGGAGCGCCTTCCTCCTCCATCACAAAAAACTCTCCGCCCCATACCGTCCCGTCCGTGCCGAATCCCGTGCCGTCCCAGGCCGCGCCCAGGGCGGGCAACGGCGTCTCATTCTCCACGGCACAGGCCAGAACATGGGCCTGATGATGCTGCACCGGAACGACGTCCACATTCCATGCCCGCCAGACGCCTGCCCAGCGTAAACGAAGGGCCGTCCGGATGGGCGTCCACGGCAATCACCTGCGGCACAGCACCCAGCGTGCGCCCCAGCGTCTCCACCGTCCGTTCAAACGCGTTCAGGGAAGCCGCGCTGTCAAGATCGCCCAGATGCTGGCTCATGACGGCCACGCCGTTCTTCAGCCAGCAAACGGTATTCTTCAACCCGGAACCCAGCGCACGCTTCTCCTCCTCCGACAAACGGCACAGCTTCCCGCCGCGTCCACATCCGGCACCATCACGGCAAAGGGCTTGGCATCCCGCTCCTTCAGCCTGCGGAGACGCCTGACGGCGGCTTCCGAAGAAGCGTCCGCCAGCAGTTGAAAGCCGCCCACGCCCAGCAGAGCCACAATCAGGCCGTCCGCCAGCACCCACGCCACCTGTTCCGCGGGAGTGTCAAACCCGTGGCCGAACCCCAGTTCGGAACCGTCTGAAAACAGCACTTTCATGGAAGGGCCGCACGACGGGCAGCCTATGGGCTGGGCATGGAAACGCCTGTCCTCCACATCCCGGTACTCCCTCAGGCACCCGGGCACATCTGGAACTTCTTCATGCTGGTGCCCGCACGGTCATACGGCATCTCCTCAATAATGGAATAGCGGGGGCCGCAGTGCGTGCAATTGGTACCTGACACGGGGCCAGGTCCGGCAGCATCGGAACGCCGCCGGGAGTAGAATCGCTTTCACAATGCGGAACTCTTCAAACCCGGCAGGCCTCGCACACGGTCTGCTCCCACGCCATACACGCGGGCGTGCCTCAAAGTATCCATCAAAGCGCAAAAAACGTTCCGGAGCGCCGGGCTTCCTCCATTACGGATTTCCACGCCGGACTCCGTATTGCGCACGAAATCCCTTCAATCCGTGCCGCACAGCCAACGGTACATTATGGGACGGGAAACTGACCCCTGGACGATGCCGGCTATCTCAAACTCAGCGGCCTCGTTCAATGGTGGTGATGGCCATGGTGCCCTGCCTTCCCGGACGCGGCGCGCGCGTTCCACCAATCTCGTCGCACCACGCGTCCATTCCTCTCCGGTCTTGGAGGACAACTCAATCACGTGCGCATGATGGGCTACCTTGTTCAGGGGCGGCCAGGGCGGCGTCCCGGTCAAAATCCACGGCATCCGCCAGGGCCATCCGCGGACATTAGGCTCCCCCTCCGTCACGGAAAGCAGGGCCACATCCGCGGAATGGAACATGGGATCTTCTTCATGGCTTCTGCAATCATGCGGGCGTCCAGGATGTCCTCACATGGTGCCCGTCGTCGCCAGATCCCCAGATCACCCCCATGTCATTCGGCCCGTTCCAGCATCATTAAGAAAAAAAAAACCGATAACAAACCAGATTGCCCACCCGGAAAAACCGTTTAAAGAAACAGTCCGAATAAATAAGACAAGTTTACAATGCGGCTCTTCTGGCCTACCATCCCAATCAGGAAAACAGCAATGAAAAACGCGGAAGCAACAGTGGGAAATCTCATTGACCATCAGAAAGTGGCATTCATCAGCTCTATTGATGAACAGGGCTATGCGAATACTAAAGCCATGCTGCCGCCCCGGAAAAGGGAAGGCATCAAGGTCTTCTACTTCACCACCAACACCTCCTCCATGCGCGCAAGGCAATATCAAGACAACCCGAAAGCCTGCATTTACTTAAGGAAATGATTTGGAGGGAGGGTGACACCATGTACTACCCGGAGGGAGTGACCGACCCGGATTATTGCGTCTTGCGGTTTACCGCCACGCAGGGCAGATTCTACAGCAACTTCAACTCTGAAAACTTTAATATCATATAAAGCTTTCCACGCCACATGGCCCAACCTCCTATAAAGGATTCCGGGGATGGAGGCAGAACGCCGTCCTCCCGGAAAGGTTCTCCGCTGGAAGAGAGAAAAATAAAAACAATCATGGACGTTGAGGAGGCATATTCCGATAAACGGCCTTCCGTTGAAATTCCTTCATCGTAAGCATGTGGACTTGCCAAGGCATGGGAATTCTGTAAACTGTTTCGTCCTCAGACAACATCCTTTTTCCCAGGTTATGCCAGACGCTCGCTTTCAACCACTTCCCGGATTCCGTGATTTTGCACCGGCGGACTGCGCCGTGCGCAACTATCTCTTTAACGCATGGAAGAGGGTGGCGCACCGCTATGGATTCCTGGAATGGGAAGGCCCGACCGTGGAAGCCACGGAGCTTTACCTTAAAAAGAGCGGGGGCGAACTGCCCACCCAGCTCTTCCGCTTTACGGACCAGGGAGACAGGGACATCACCATCCGTCCGGAACTCACCGCCTCCCTGGGCCGCATCGCCGCCGCCTACCAGCGGGAATACACCAAGCCGCTCAAGTGGTTTGAAATCGGCTCCTGCTTCCGTTACGAAAAACCGCAGAAAGGACGCCTGCGCGAATTCTACCAATTCAATGCGGACATTCTTGGGGAAGGCTCCGCGTGGGCGGACTCCGAACTGATTGCCCTGGCCATCGACTGCATGAGGGAGCTGGGCTTTACGCAGAACGACTTCATCGTACGCGTCTCCGACCGCGAAGCCTGGATCAGGTTTGCCGCGGAACACGGCGTGCAGGAACAGGACATTCCCGCCTTTCTGGGCATTGTGGACAAATTTGAACGAGACCGCCCGGAAGAATGCCAGCGCAAGCTGGACGCCTTCCACATCAGCCGCAGCGACCTGATGGCCTTCATTGAGAACCCTCCCGCCGGAGCCTCCGAACGCTATGACATCCTGCTGAAAGACCTGGAAGCCCGCGGACTGGACGGCTACGTCAGGCTGGACCTCTCCGTGGTGCGCGGCCTGGCCTACTACACCGGGCTGGTCTTTGAAATCTTTGACACGCAGCGCAGCCTGCGCGCCGTGGCTGGCGGTGGCCGCTACGATACGCTGGTAGGCGCCCTCTCCAACAAGGCGGTGGACATGCCGGCCACCGGGTTTGCCATGGGGGATGCCGTCATCACCCACCTCATTGACCAGACCCCCATGCCAAGGCGCTGAAGGATGCGGCGCTGGCCGCCGCGGGATGCGACGTCTTCATGGTGCAGGCCTCCGAAAACCGCCGCGCGGAAATGCTCTCCATCGCCTCCGCCCTCCGGGACCAGGGGTACAGCGTGGACCTTCCCCTCACACTCACCAAAATCAACGGCCAGCTCCAGAAAGCCGTCAAATCCGGCGCGCGCGCGGCCCTGATTGTGGGAGACGAATTCCCTGCCCTGGAACTGCGCGACCTGCATGCGCGCTCCTCCTCCACTGTCGCCATGGAGAACCTGTTTGACGCCCTGGCCTCCCTGACCGGCCGTGATTGATACGTTCCTTCCTCCCTTCCATTTTCAACAAAGATGAACTCATACCGCACTCATACCTGCAGCGAATTGCGCGCTGCGAACATCGGCAAGCCGACCACCCTCATCGGCTGGGTAGATTCCGTCCGTGACCACGGCGGCGTCATATTTATCGACTTGCGCGACCGCTCCGGCATCACGCAGGTAGTCTTTCACCCGGAAGTCAACCAGGACGTGGCGAAGGCCTCCCAGCAGCTCCGCTCCGAAGACATGATCCAGATATCCGGCACCGTGGCTGCGCGCCTAAAAACGGACACGGTGGACACCACCAATGCGGACCTTCCGACCGGGGAAATTGAAGTCTCCGCGGACACCCTGAACGTCATCAACAAGGCGGACGTGCTCCCCTTCCAGCTGGACCGGGCCCTCTCCAATGAAGACCTGCGCCTCAAGTACCGCTTTCTGGACCTGCGCCGCCCGTCCATGGTCCGCAACATGCAGATACGCCACCGCGTGACCAAGACCACGCGCGACTATCTGGATGAACACGGCTTCCTGGAAATTGAAACGCCCATCCTTTCCAAATCCACGCCTGAAGGCGCGCGCGACTTCCTGGTCCCCTCCCGCCTGGCACCCGGCAAATTCTATGCCCTCCCCCAGGCCCCGCAACAGTACAAGCAATTGCTCATGGTAGCCGGCATGGAACGCTACTTTCAGATCGCCCGCTGCTTCCGTGACGAAGACCTGCGTGCGGACCGCCAGCTGGGGATTCACCCAGGTGGACATTGAAGCCTCCTCCTTCATCACGCCGGAAGACATCTACAACCTGGTGGAAGGCCTGCTCAAGCGCGTGTACAAGGAATCCCTGGACGTGGACATTCCCACCCCCTTCCCCCGCATGACGTGGAGGGAGGCCATGGACCAGTACGGCTCCGACAAGCCGGAACGCCGCTTCGGCATGAAGCTGACGGACGTCTCCTCCATCTTTGAAAACAGCGGGTTCAAGGTATTCTCCTCCGCCGTAAGCAATGGAGGCGTGGTCAAGGCCATCAACGCCAAGGGGTTCGGCTCCGCCTCCGTCGGACAAATCGACGCCCTGACGAAAACCGCCGTGGAAGCCGGAGCCAAGGGCCTGGCCTACATCAAGGTGCGCGAGGAAGACTGGAGAAGCCCCATCTCCAAATTCCTTTCCGACGAAGAAAAGCAAAAACTCACGGAAGCCCTCAACATTGAAACCGGAGACCTCGTTCTCTTTGCGGCCGGTCCGTGGGAACCCTCCTGCGATATCCTGGGCCGCGTGCGTCTGCAATGCGCCGAATTCATGGAACTGCTTAAGGACAACACGGAACGCGACTTCCTGTGGGTCATCAGAATTCCCGCTGGTGGGCTGGGATGAGGAAGAACAGCGCTGGGTGGCCATCCATCACCCCTTCACCCGCCCCGTCAAGGAAGACGAGGAAAAACTGCTCAAGGGAGAACTCTCCTCAGACCTGCGCGCCCAGGCTTACGACGTGGTGCTCAACGGGACGGAACTGGGCGGCGGCTCCATCCGAATCCATGAACGCGACTTGCAATCCGCCATGTTCAAGGCGCTCGGCGTCACGGAGGAACAGGCCCGCGAACAATTCGGCCACATCCTGGACGCCTTCAGCTTCGGCGCTCCGCCCCACGGCGGCCTTGCGCTGGGCCTGGACCGCCTGGTCATGATGATCTGCAACGCGGAATCCATCCGTGAAGTCATCGCGTTCCCGAAAAACAATCGCGGAGCGGACCTGATGAGCGACTCCCCCGCCGCTGCGGAAGAGCGGCAATTGCGCGACATTCACATCCAGGTGAAACTGCCCGCTAAAAAATAACCGGAATCTTTAAACACAAACCCCCGGATGGAAAAACTTCCATCCGGGGGTTTTTCATTCAAAGAGCTTCCTGCATCCGGAACCACGCCAACGGCAAGACAGAAATCCCTTCCTATAAACCGTGCCCGGCGCCCGTCAGACGCCGCCGGATATCCGCCATCTGCCGTAAATTCTTCATGACGGGCAAACGGTGACGCTTGTCCAGCGGCTGCGGAGGAGGATTGCCCGTCGTCACCATGGTGAAACGCTGGTAACCCTTCACCTCCGGATAACGTCCCCAGTAATACGCCGTCCACCCGCTGTCCGGCGCGTCCGGACAAAAGGGAGCATAAACCATGTGCCGTTCCTCTCCAGGATATAAATTAAAAGCGCTGGTGCCTATCACAATATCTTCCGGCGCGTCCGGCAGCAGCTCCAGCCTGCGAACATACTCCCGGATTTTACGGCCGCATACGCCTTCAAGGCATACAGGCAGCCGTAAACACGCTGTTCCACGGAACCGCTGCCCCAGAACACCATCTCCCTCCGGTCGGCAAAACGCAGCAAATCATCTCCCGACACCATCACCGTATCCGCATCTATCTTCACCAGGGTATCCCTTCATCGTCCATGCTCCGGAGCATCTCCCCCAGCATCCCTTCAATACAGGCCTTCCCCCTCAAATTGCCGCCTCTTTCCCAAAAGGACACGCGCCATTCCGCCCCCAGTTCCTCCGCCTGCGCCTTCACCTCATCCGGGCAAGGATGGCGCCCGTCGTCAATCACGACCAAATGGGCTCCGGGGAGGGCATGCCGGACACACAGCAGATTCTCCCCGACCAGGGCGGCGTCTCCCGAATAAACGAACAAATGAACGTGAATGCTTGCTTTCTTTTTCATCATCAATAACTCTATCGCTGGAACTCTTTTTCCTGTTTGCGATCATCATGACAGGAACTGCCGGACATCTCCATCTGCCGCAACGGGCCTTGTTCAACAGGCTCCAAGGAAAGCTCCGGCAGGAAAGAAGGAGAGCCAGACACTGCGGCCTCCTTCCGCGCCTCCTGCTTCAACCGCAGCACGCCCAACTTGATTCTGGAGGCCATATTGCCCAGGGCATTCGCCCGGGAAGGAATCAGCCAGCCGCCAAGAACACCCTGATGAAGGAAATCCGTCTCTGCGGCCAGCACTTCTCCCGGCCTCAGTCCGGAAAACAGACGCACCCACAGAGCCATCAAACCTCGGCTGATGAGGGAATCGCTATCGGCATCAATCCGCACCAGACCGCCTGCAAGCTCCAGCCGCAGCCATACCCGGTACTGGCATCCCCGCAGGAGGCAGGCTTCCGTTTTCCATTCCTCCGCAAAGGGCGGCAACTGTTCCCCCTGGCGCATTAAAAAACCGTACAGAGCCCCCTCCCCGGACAGGGCGGCCAGCTCCTGCAGTAGAACCTGCCGCCGTTCTTCAAAACAATCCATATGTTCTTATTCGTTATATATTAAAAGCAATTCCGACCGTTCAGAAAACCCTCTTGAAAATTGACTTAACCGGAACGGTCCGGCTCCCTAGCCCTTCAATACACACTCGTCCCGCGCTGCCATCATGGAACCAGACCCGATTTCAATATTCAAAATCCGGCAGGGATGCTGGCGCTGTTCCGAGGCGCAATGCTGTAATCCCTGAATCAAAACCCTCAGGTCACCCGCCCGGTCATCTATTCTCCATCCGGAAATAAGCAAACGAAGACACTGCACTGCCTCATCTCCATTCGTTTGAAACCAGATGACCATCGTTTCATCCGTGGCGACGCGGCAGCCCCTTCCGGTGAGCCTGAACATTCCGGAATCTCCGATGCAGTCCATGCTGTCCCACACAACCTCCTTAATACCGCATTCGGCGGAATTCCTGACGGCAATCTTTCCACCGGGAAACCATCCCATATGGAACAATAAGCACCGCATCAGGTAGGCGCGCCTTAACGCACAATCCTCCTGATGGGTGCCAAGACCGAGCGACTTCCTGGCGCCGCAGAACTTGCTCCCCCGGTCAATGGTTAGTCTGACCTTATAACTTCCGGATGTATTCTTCCGCAATTCGATTGATCTATAGATGGACATGCAAATATTCATACAATATCCAAAAACTATATATATAAAATCAAACGGGCCTAGAATAAAAATGTTAGAAAACAGCGCAACTTCATCAAAAAAAGCAATATTAGAAAACTATGCAATAAAGAAAAAAAGCAAAATATTCCATATCTGGAACGCTTCTGGCGTTCATGAAGAATCCTGCGCAGCAGACCTTTCCTCCCCTCCCGGCATTTAAAAAACCGGCAATCCTTTATAGACAGTCTCAAGAGAGCTTTCTAAGGGAGCTTCCACTTGGCCCCTCCCTATAGTCAATCGGAGAAGGCAGGTCAAGCTGCTTTTTCTATTCGCGGCCACTTTCACCCAAAGTAAAAAACATTCTTTCCTAACAAGCAGAAAGAACCTCAAACCATTTTAAAAACAGACAGCGAAAGCCTCTTCGCTTTTCAAGAACCAAACAGGCTTTCCGTGAATAGTCCTCAATCTTCACACACGATTCGCTCCCCGGAAGAAACGCTTCAAATATCGGACCCATGCCAGCGAAACCAATCCTTCCATGAAGTCCATATATACCATCCCATGCACAAGACCACAGGCAATAGGACAAAAACAGCTCTCCTCAAAAGGCAGCACCATTTAAAAAGGGAATCGATACTCATCTCCCTCTCTTCCAATAGCATTGATAGTCTATCCTGACACAATGGCCAATAACCCGTAGCCCCTGGAATAACATTAGGCACCACTTGCCTTTTCTTCCCTGTTCGCGTTGTACCTTGCACCCCAAACCCCGCTTTACCCCCAGTTCAGAAAGCTCCAAAGCTGTCTGCCAAATAAAAATGAATTGGAGGTGTAGGACAGGCAATCCATGCGTTCCCATCAACTGAGCTCCCTATGAACAAAAACCGAGGCACATATGTACCTCGGCGTATAATTTACTTTATATTAAAAACTTAGATAAAGATATGATATCGCAATCTCTTTTATCAACAGTAATTTTACTTTTATCCTTATACATATTAAGAACGGCATCTACGACTGCATCAATATATTGCTCCGTTGAATCTGACCTTGCATAATTTTCCCGGCATATTGACCGTTATTTCTTTTCTGAAAATCAACCTTCGAATTTCATATTTTGTATTGTCGATTCATCCGGCCGATAACCAGTTATTCTCTTAAATACGAGAAACTTACTTCAAGAAGAAGAGGAATTTTCTACAAATTTAGAAGGATTTATATTTTCCAATTTCCCTAGCGTGTAGCTACTTTAGTCTATTTGTCTCTCTTGAGGGATCCCATCTGCGTTAGCATTTAAATCCCAAATGATCTACCTAAGTATATTTGTACGTCTTGTCCCATCGCTCCTTTTTATTGCTGTCTAGCACATCTGTACTATCTGCTGAGATACTGATATTACGGATAACTAAAAACATCAAAACCTATAGATGAACTGAAATGAGTGCCAGTAATCAAATAACACAGTAGAATCAATATATTAGTTAATGTAGTATATTAAGCCCAAATTCTCGTTACAGCATTCACAGGAATAGCGAAATTGCATTGCCATAGCTTGGATCATTTCTACATTCAGTGTTACTCTTATATATTAAAAAAAAAATGAGGTTGCTTTAATTTGATAAAACAACCTCATTAAATGATGTAAAGTCAATAAAAACTAAAACTAATCCTTCTCAACTTGATTCACTATTTTATCATAAAACCATTTCTGAAAATTTTTACATTCATCCACCGTCATAGTTTTTTTTAACAGTATTACCATTGAAAGAATACAAGTTATGTATTATTTTATGATTTTTTGCATCTTCATAAATGCCTAATGGACTTTGCAATATTTCCGGATCAATCAAGCCGGCATCTACTAATCCTTTAAATATTTTATTCATTAAGTCAAATTTCACTAAGCCTTTTCCATCAAATTCATAGATGGAATTTGCTATGACATTAGCAGTTATCTGATCTACAATTTGCCGTAAGAGAATTTCAAGCTCCTTCATATCACCCTTTTCTTTCCTCAATACTGCCATTTCAGCAGATAATGAAATAATATAGGAAAGTCGGTCTATTTGTTCCTGACACATTTGTATATCATCCTGTTCCGGATCACATACAGAATTCTGGGTTGAAAGAAAAATTATACTCCAAACAATATTTGCAGCGAAAAGCACCCCTGTTGCACTCCATAAAAAATATTTACTTATATTACATTTCATGCTAGTTTATCTTAACTTTTTACATTTCTCTTCACATTCTTTTAATTTTGACGAAAAAAGTTTATTGAATTCTTCTTGTTTCTTTTCTTCAATTTCCTCTTTTTTTGGTATCTTGTTGATAGATCCCAATCCGTCAGTATATGGATTCCCGTTACCAAAGGTTCTGCTATTAATTGTAAATGAACCTGTCATTGGAGCAATTGCTTCTCCATACAGCGCATTTTTTAACCAACCTTCACACTTGCATTTACACCTACATGTAAATTCTACTTTTACGTTCACCTGTAAAGAAAGCAAAAAGGGTGCCGCCGTAGTGAAAGACATCCCTAAAGCATCTAATCCTTTAACTGCGGTTTTTACAAGTTTAGGACGTTTAGTGTGCTTTTCAATTACTGCTTCAGACACTTTACGTACATATCTTTCGGTTTCCCGTGTTCCAGCAAACTCCTCAGTCACTGTAATATCACTAGGGTCCTGTGTTAAAACGCAACCATCTCCATACCGTTCTTCTCTGGAAGAAAAAGACAGACCTAGATACTCACTAATTAATACAGGATTATTTTTTACAAATCCATATAAATGGACACCACCTTTTTCTCCAATCGGATCTCTGGATATCCAGCGACCATCTTGTGGATTGTAATGGCGGTAATTGTAGTAAATTAAACCTAAGTCTTCGTCATGGTACTCGCAGGAATAAAGGAATGGCATAGACGCGGTCTTAATTCCTTCCGAACTCAAGGTTTCTCCGTAGGGCGTGTATTCAAACTTCGCCTGACGGTTTCCCGAGGAGTCAAACAGAGCGCTTACGCTTTTGAGCAGGTCATGCGCCACATAACGGGTGGTGGCCACGCTCTTGTCCGCATTGTGCGTGCACATCGCCAATACCCGTGTCGACTCCGATTCAGAGGGATCCCAAAACCACGTACCCAGCAAGGGCGGATTGGAGGTATTTTGCGTGCAGTCCATGCTTGCCACCATTAGATATCCCATATACGCGAATCTTGTACGTCTGGTCAAGTTATTTCCATCATATTCCACTTTTTCCACACGTCGACCAAGATAGTCATACACACATTCCACCTTTTTGCTTCCCTGTGTAAAGACCACCGGACGATTGTCCGCATTATACTGACAGACCATATTCCTGTGGAAGTGTTCACACTCGTTTGATTACCGTCAGAGTCATACACAGGTGCGAAGGCTGTTCCTGAATGTGTCACAGTAGCATACTGGTTCAAACTATTGCTTCGATAGGTACTGGAAATGCCTTGTTCTGCCGCCGTCTGGCGGTTGCCGATATTGTCATAGTCATAGCTGAAGGCTCCTCCCGCGTTCATGGTGTCTTCCGTCAATTCCCCTCGTGCATTGTAGCCATATGTGTGGCGACGGGAAAGAGCAGTTGAACCCACATAGTCTTCCCGTACGGAAGGACGCCGCATACTGTCCCACGTATAGGCGTGCTTGAGCGCAGGAATGGAGGAAGTTCCCTTCACGTAAGTCAGGGACACCGGCAAAGGAAGATTGGCATGAAACACTGTGTTTCTAACCAATCCATTCGGATAGGTCAAACTGTTGAGCCAGCCCGTAGCCGAATCATATCCATACGTAAAGGATGAACCATTAAGCGACATTGCAGAAAGGCGGTCTGCGACATCATATTCCAGAGCGACCTGCTGTACCATTGTTCCATTCAGAGAAAACGTATATCCGGACGAACGATCCAAAGAATCACGCTGGTACTCAAGCAGGCTTGCTACCATGCCAGAAGTTTGTTCGTAGGCAATATCTTCAAGATCCCAATAGTAAAAGGAACGTGTTCCGGATGCATCCTGGACGGAAGATAACCGATCCATCCTATCATAGGAAAATGACACAGACGGAGTTCCATCACTATGCGTTATAGAAGCTATTTTTCCTGATACAGTATCATACTGGTATTCCGTCGTCACTCCGCGGGACTGGATACGAGTTCCCAGACGCCCCCAGTCATCATGGTAATACGAAGTCATGGAACCATCCGCATAAGTCTTATTCACCACAAGTCCACTCACAGGGTCATAAGTCCAGCGTGTGATATCGGAATCCGAGGATGGAATCGCATCCAGAACAGATCCTGATGCACGATAGGTATGCAGAGCCACAATACGGTCCATGGCATCATATTCCCATTTGATGGGCTGGACAGCCGTTCCATCCTGCTGCACTAAGCGTCCACGAAAATCATAGGAAAACCATGTCTGCTTGCCATCAGGAGTTACAATACAATTTGCCAGCCCTGTAACCGCATCATAGGAGGTAGTAGTCGTCTCTCCGTCCTGGTCCGTTCGGCTTGTTTCCCTTCCTGTGGCATCGTTGACGATGGTCATGTCTTTACCACGGGCATCGCGGATTGTAAGCATATCTCCGGTCATACTGTAAGTACGCTTGTACTGGGTCATTGTCCCATCTATTTGTATCAGGCGTACGGTATCCCCGTTCAGGATGACTTCTTCCTCTTCCCTGTCACATCCCTTCCGTCCCCTTAGAACACGTATATTACCGTTTTCATTGTAAACTTTTTCCCAAATGGAACGGTATTCCGGTAGCCTCTCCCTCATAACGACTGACTCCAAAGATTGCAGGGCACTGTCCGTTCTGGAGACTAATGTATATGTATATTCGAAGTCAGCATCCAATCCCTCACAAATAGCCTGTACGTAGTCCATACGCCAGACAGCATTTACCGCTGAAGCAGACAATCCGGGAGGAGGAAAAGACAGGCGGGTATAACGGGAAACCACTGAATACCTGTATGGAGAATTATCAGGCCAGTCATTCCAACTCCTCATCCATCCCGTCAGTTCTCCTCTGTTATTATAATGGTACCACAACGGGCATTCATTCTTTTGCTGTTCACATACTATTTGCCCGAATCCGTTATATTCGGCGTTATACTGGTCTACCATCACAGCGCCGTTAGAATGTAAAATTCTCAATATCTTGCCATCTGCATTTTCCAGAATATTTTCTATCATATCTCCGGATGAGGAAAGACGGCGTATATATTTCCAAATCCCGGACCAGTCCGCCTTATATTCATAATAACGCGCCTCCCGTCCTGTGCCGGACTCTTCCACAACCAGGCCGGAAGGAGCTTTCCTGGTCACCAGCGTAGCTCCGGGCGATGTTGTTTCAATCATTGTCAATCCGTCTTGGGAATAAGAATAAAGGGAGGTTCGCCCCATCTTATCCGTCCGGGAAGTGACTCTTCCCAGTAAATCATATTGGGAAGAAACCGTCGTTTTCCTGTCCCCTATGGAGTGGCTCACTGACAAAATCCTCCCCATCCCATCGTATGTCGTTTCCGTTATACTATCCGGACAATCGGCATTCATATCTACATCATTCCAATTTTCCACAGCCACGGCAGCATCCCTTTCCACACACACCAGACGTTTGGCCCCATCATAGGTATAACGCGTCTGCAGCCCTCTTACATCTGTTTCCCACAACGGTCCCGCACAACTCCATTCCATCATGGAATACAAGCCATTGGCGTAATCTGTCCGGATCAAACGATGTGAAGGATCATAAGACATCCGGCGAAAGTCAATGGAGACAAATCCCGGCGAATATAAATGAACTTGATGGTCTGTAGCAATTTCATCGCCGTTCTCTGCATAATAGCGAATTATCCTGGAGGACTTTTCTGAATCCGCCACATCTATATAGTCATCCTCTGTACATTTCCAAACAGAGCCATAATCACTGCAGGTAGAATATTCGCGACGTGAAATATTTCTGGCCTCTCCATTATTTACTATATCAGGATTATCTACATCTTGCACGTTTTCATATTGATATCTGCATTTCAACCGTCCTGGCGCATACACGCAGTCATGAGCTGTGTACCATTCCTCAACCGTAGTTACCGAATTCAGAACACCCACATTTGTTGAACCCAGATAGGTGCGTGTGGCGGTTTTCGAATAAACCTGTTCTGTCTTATTGTATTCATACTGTGTTTTTTCCAGACATTCGGTCCTCTGAGGAGATACCAGTTCTACAAGCTCCTGAGAAATTCTCCGGTCATTGAACAATTCATCTGCATATGAATAGGAAGTCCTCATAGAAATATCCCCATACCACGGCTCCGTCCGTTGAATCACGTTCCCGTTGGAATCATACTCCATCTCCACTACGGAACCGTCAGGGCGCGTTTCCCTGATGCGTTTGCCGTAGTTGGGGGAAGACGGATCGCTGCCGTATCCGTACGTCCATGTTCTTTCCAGCGGGGTTCCATATCCTTCCGTGCGGGAGATAAGGACGTCCCCGTACAAACGGCGCTGGTATACTTCCTTTTCTGCGGAACACAGCACGGCATGCTCGGTTCCGGCCACGCCGCTGTATACATACTTGAATTTTTTCCTTCTTGTCCGTGTAGTACCCTCCCGCCACCATGGCCTGTCCGTTAATATCCTTGGCAACCAGGTTTTCATGGCCGGCCGCCGGAAGCCATCTGGTAACGATGCTGATGGCATCATCCCCCTCGCCTTTCACCAGAGTCAGGTCATCCGGGTAAAGGCCCGCGCGCCATTCACTGATAAAACCTCCCGGTTCTTCAATACGGAATGTCTGCAACAGCATCTGGGTCACTTCCGGATTTTCTTCATCCACAGCCCTGGCGACCATCGTCTCCGTATCCGCGAACGACCAGGACAGCTTCCATGTCTTGATCGGAACGGCTCCTTTGCGGATGATATACGTGCCATCGTTGTGCCGCCCCGTCACGTCTGCGGGGGCATACCATCTAATGCTCTGAACATTGCTTAGATCCAGCAAGCCGTCCGTCTTGTTCCACACCTGCTTCAGCATGAACAGGGAAAGGGAGTTGAAAGTTTCCACCGCAGTGCCGGGTTCGTCGTAGGCGTCCTGCCTGACTACCTTAAGTTCCGCGGCCAGTTCAGCAAAGGTGATTTTCACGCCGCGCGGCGTCACGATATGGTCAAATATAGCGGAATTGGGGCGGAAGCGCATGGTCATGCCGCTTTCCTGAACTTCTTCCAGATAGGAAACGCCATCCACGGTCACGCGCCGCATCCTGTCCTTGAACATCTGGGTACCGCCAAGAACCTCTGCCCCGGAAACATTTGGAGAGGCAAAGCTGTAATAACGCGGAAATCCTTTTTCCGTCTTCACCACCGCCCGGGAAACGTCTTCCGGTTCTTCCGGGCGGCTGATGGATGCATTGAGGGTTTCAGCCACTTCCAGACGGCGCTGGGAAATGTGCTCGTACTGGAAAGCGGTCCCCCAGCATAACCCGGCATCCATCATGTTCAGGTTCAGCATCAGGCGGCCTCCACTCAATTCCGGCCACTTGGGAAAGCGTCCGAATTCTATGGAGAAGTCCACGCTGTTGTTGTCCGTACTTCCCGTACCGGAGTCGCCCTCGGAACACGGGCACGGGTATTCCGTCTCCGGCCCTATGGGAGTGACAGGGTACCACGTATTGGGCCACGGCATCGGAGACGGTTCATCATTGGAAACGAATGTAACGGGATGGCTGGGCATTCCTCCGGATTGTTCCGGAGTGGATAACTGATTATCAATTTCTTTCATTGTTTTATTGTCGTTGAGGCACCTGCCGGAATAAGGGAAAACGCCGCCATGGAATTTCCCCGGCCCCATTCCCGGCAGATGCTTTGGGTCAGGTTCAGGCGGCAGGTTGACGGTCCACGGAAACAGGACGGTTACAGATGGCGTTCCGCAGGCATCTCATGACGGAGATACGGGCGCGGCGCGCCACCTTGTCCTGATAACGCCGGCTCATGGATACCATGTCCATGTCCGCCAGGGATTCCGCAGACGGAAAAGTCGTCCAGTTGTAATGCCCCCACAGGGGACCTCCGGTTCCTCGCGTCCATGCTCTGGCGAGGAGTGGGGCCCCATCCGGGAACAGGGCGGTAAACGCCCCCAGGATGACGGCGCCCTCCGGACATTTCATCACGGAGGAGGATTGCTCCAGATGCTGGAGAATGCCCCGAAGCACAGCAGGCTTCAGGGCATAAAGTTCATTGCACAGCAGGCCGGACCGAAGACAGGTTCCGGATAATCCCGCTTCGGAACGGGCAAATTCCCTTAAAAAACCGGCATGGAGAATGAGATTGTCCGGCTTGGTGCGCACCAGCACATCATGTTCATGGCGCACAGCCTGAGCCATCAGAGTCAGAATAGCGGCCGCATGTTCGGAGGACGTATCAGTTTTCTTCAGCACTTTCCATTCCACGGACATGTTCCTCAGCACTTCCCTGACGGTTTGGGGACAGCGTGCCCGGTCATCGTCCAGAATAATGACAGACGCTTCCGGAACGGCACGGCGGATGCCCTGTACAGCTTCCACCAGCAGAGGAGCGTTGTTTGCCTTGCAGGGAATGAAAAAGATGATTCCCGGCTGCTCCACAGGATCAGGCTGCGGAGAATTTGATATGGATTCATTCATACAGATAATCGTTGAGTTGTAATGAAATGATGCGTTGCATCAGTTCCAACCTTCATCATTACCCTGTATGAATGCACGCTGTTTTAACGGGCCTAGGACATTGGTTTCAAATAAATTGAGGCATTTTCACGGTGGCAGGAATGAGTCTGCTTTTCCTCTCATGCGTTTCTTCCGGCCCTTCCTCCGCGTTGCACCTCGGCAAGAAAAAAAGAAAATGAATACCCGGCCCCATTTCCACCGATATGGACATTATCACAAGCAGGAGATACCCTCTTCTCCAACCAGCCGTTCAGACTGCCGGAAAAAGTCTGCAACTGCATCCATTCCGTCCACCCCTCCTGTCAAATTATCTCTTTCCTCTCATCCGACGGAAGACTCAATATGCTGAATCCCATAAAAAGGCCCTTCTCCGCCCCGTACGTTTCCGCCAGCCAAAGCCTCTTTGCCGCGTGCATGAAGAAGGGCGGTTTGAATGGACATGCAATCCCCTTCAAACCGCCCTGCCTGCAGGATTTCCATGACAGAAGAAACAGCCGGTAAACGAACACCGGGTGCCCTGCCTTCAAAGATTTTACCGCCTCATTTACCGGAAACAGAAGGCACCGGGCCTTCCAGTACGGCAGTAGCGCCCCTTGGAGCCGGTGGCGCTACCTCCAGGAACCTCTCCGTCACCGTCTCTTTTCTTTCCTCCGGATGGTCGATCAAAGAGATAACACGGTCCACCGCCTCGCATGCGTTGGGGTGCATTTCCTTCCGCGCCTCCCTCACAGCGCTGCAAGCCGTCCATGTGAATTCCTCCGTATGGGCATCCGCCTGTTTCATCACAGGCGCCAGAATCATGCCCTGATAAATGATCGCTCCAATAATGATCACCAGGCCGACACACCCGCAAGTCAGCGCGCCCCTGGCAGAACCATACGTCCTGTCATCACTCCTCTTTACCGCTACCGCTCCCAGAATAATAGCCAGAATGGCACAGAGAAGGCCGGGGACAATTGCTACCCACCCCAGACATGGAAGAAAGGCGAGCAACGCAAGAATCAATCCTACAATACCCAGAACCAATGCAAGAATGGTTGAAACGGTATCGGGGACGGAACGGCGGGGATCCGAGTAGTTTATTTTGTTCATCTTTCATTTTTTCATTGGATTTCCAGACACGGAAACGCTCTAATGTTAAAGAAAGCGTGTAAAATCTGTCAAGGAACCTCCCTGTTGCCCCTTGACGGCTCTCTCCTGTTCCAACATCCCCGGCTCATGTCAAAACAAAGACCGAACGCTTCTCAATGCGCTAAAAATAAATACCATGATTGCATGGTCAATCATACTGCTTCCCTAGCTGCATACCTTCTTCAGAACATCGCCAGTATGACAAAAAACGCATGACACATCCATGGCCCTGCACCGGTCAGGAAGTTGTTTTTCCCTTTCCGCCTGCTGTTTTTTCATCCCGGAAGACCATTTTTCTTCCCCAAGTCTGCCCTCCTCCGCCAACACCATGCCAGATAAAACACGGCAGCTCCTCCATTGAGCAGCCCTGCCATAAACCAGACCGGAGCGCCCCGGTTCCTCTCCCATGCGGCGCGTATATTTCCGCGGGCCATTTCCACATACCCGCGCGTCATGCCGCACAAAGGGCATTCCCGGTGCGGCACAGCCACGGAAGCCGCCAGTGAATTCATCCCGGCAGGACTGACTGCCAGGGCCATGAGGGACGGCGCCAACAATAGTAAGGACAGGATGGCCCATGCAGGCAGCCACACTTTCCTGATCATCCAGCTATTGCGGCATGAACGCCACGCAGAGCGCCTGCAATTCATCGCCGTGCTCCCTTGAAAGCGTTTCAGAAACTACAGGTCCTGGGAACCCTTTTCATCAGCGGGGAGGAATCCTCCGCATCCCTGAGCCTTTTCAATTGCTCCTGGTTCTGCTGCTCCATCTGTTGAAGCTCTTTCTGGATCTCCTGCGCCTTCTTTTCCACATAATCCTGGTGCTGTTCCATGTAAGTCACGGTCGCGCTGGCCATCCATGCCTGGACAATGCCTGCTGCGGCAGATGCCGCCAACGCAATAATGGCGACGACAAGAGCGCCCTTTGGGAGAGCCCTTGCTCACAGCCACAATACTCATGATGAGGGCAATAATGGCCAGCAGAGCCGCAGGAATCAGGGTAATCCAGCCCAGGCACGGGAAAAATCCGATCAACGCCAGCACCAGGGCAATAATGCCGAGGACCAAAGCAGCCGTGCAGGAGGGGGAACCGCTGCAGCAGGACGGAGGGGGGAGAAGAATCAGGAGCATTCATGATCGTGTTATTCTATGGAGTTCAGTGAAAATTCCCTTTGGAACCTTCATCCCTTCCCTTACTGGAAGAGAGCATTCCTGTCAAGATGCAAGCTCTGCCATTCCGGACATCCGGCTGTCATTCCACGCCTCAAAGCATCAGATACCCCACCACCACAGCGGCTGTTCCCAAGAAGGCGCTGACCAGCATCAATTTCCGCTTCCCGCGGTTTTTCCACATCAGCAGAATTCCGGTAACATACAGTATAATCAGGGAAAGAGCCGCCCCGTATCCTAACGCAATAAACCACCATCCCGCCTTCCCCTTGTGAGCCAGCATCAGATTGGGGTAAATGCCGGGCTCCACCACTTCCGCCCGGAGGGCATGGCCTTTCCTGAGGAACAGCACATGCGTATTCGTCATAGGACCCAGGAGGTAGTTCCCTTTGAACGGCCTTACCTTTCCTTCCGGCAATGCCACTCCGCGGCGTTCCAGTTCCCTGCAGGAATCCTCATAGGGCGGCTGGTCGGCGGCATTCAGCTCATGCACCGCCACATGGGAAGTGAAGTGCTGATCCACGCCGCCCATGTACAGCAGGCCGGTCACGGCATACACCACGATCATCGGCAGGAAAAACAGGCTCAGGACCAAATGAAGGGAATGGGAAGACAACGCTTTCATCATTATTCAAGTAATTATGTTATTATCCGTGGAGCAATTCCGCCAACGCTTTTCCCAACCGCCCGATCTGGACGTCCCGATGGGCCGCCGTCACCGTAACGCGCAGACGGGCCGTTCCGCGGGGGACCGTAGGATAACGTATGGCGGGAGCCAGAAAACCGCGTTCCAGCAACGTACCCGCTGCGGCCAGGGCGGCATCATTCTCTCCCATTACCACGGGGAAGATGGAGGAAACGGGCCTGCCGGGCATTCCCAGCGCGGAGGACAAGGCATCCGCCAGCACGGAAACATGACGGCGCAGTTCCTGCCCCTCTGCGCTCCGGATCACTTCCACTGCGGCCAGGGCGGCGGCGGCCAGGGCGGGAGGCGGAGCCGTGGAATAGATCAGGGACCGCGCAGAATTGATCATCACATCCGCCCAGGCGCGGGAACAGGCTACATAACCGCCGCTCACCCCGGCGGCCTTGCTCAAGGTCCCCATCTGAAAATCTATCCGGGAGGAGACGCCCAGTTCCTCCGCCAATCCCGCCCGTGTTCTCCCAGCACACCGAATCCGTGTGCTTCATCCACCAGCAGCAGAGCGCCGAATTCATCCTTCAGGCGCACGATTTCCTGAAGAGGCGCGCGGTCTCCGTCCATGCTGAAAACGGATTCCGTCACCACCAGGATTCCGCCGGAAGGATTCGCGCTCCGCAAATGCTCCAACTTTTTTCCCAATGATTCCATGTCGTTATGCAGGAACGTGGACAAGCGGGCACCGGACAGCCGCGCCCCGTCAATCAGGCTGGCATGGGACAGCTTGTCCATCAGCACCGTATCCTCCCGGTCCGCAATGGAGGTAATCACCCCCAGGGAGGTTGCGTAACCGGAGGAAAAGCTGACCGCCGCTTCAGTCCCCTTCAGATCAGCCAGGGCCTCCTCCAGACCGGAATGCGCCCGGCGCGTCCCCGTGACCAGGCGGGAAGCCATGGCCCCGGCCCCGCCATCACGCGCCGCACGGGAAAAAGCCTCCGCCAGGGCCGGATGATGAGCCAGGCCCAGGTAATCATTACTTGCCAGGTTGACTACCTCCCGGCCGTCCTCCATGCGGGCCATGCCGCCGGGCAGGCAATCCACATTCCGCAGAACGCGCAGCAGTCCCGCGGACTTCAACTCTGATAAAAACTGTCCAGGATTCTTCATAAGCGTTCTCGCTCCAGAAACATGTTAGCCGCCCACGTCAAGGCTCAGCACTACATTATGGCCGCCCATGGAAGCGGCGGACTTAACCAGCATCCGCCTCCCATCCAAAGGCAATTCTTCCGCAACACAAGCCGCACCTGCCGGGGAACTTACCCAGAAAGGATTAGGTGGCAAAGCCCCCTCCCTGATAAAAGCCAGCATCAGGGCCAGTTCCAGAATGCCGCTGCCGCCAATGGCATGACCCGTCCAGGGCTTCATCATCCTTAAATCCGGAAAGCCGGTTCCAAAAACCCGTTTTAAAGCGGCCCGCTCGGAAGCGGCATTCCCCGCCGTTCCACTGGCATGGGGGCAGACGGTCAAAGGAACCCTTCCATCCCAATTCCGCAGGGCGGCATCCAGCAGGGCGGCAATGCTCTTTCCATCCTCCGGCATTCCCAGCGGGCTGTAGGCATCTGAATTCACCAGATAATCCTTCACGTAAATGCCGGGACCGGAAGACAACTCCAGCGCCATGGCCGCCCCTCCCTCGGAAATGCACATGCCGTCGGCATGGGGACCGTAGGGATCATTCATTCCGTTGCGGGAAAGCATCCCGGAAGCCCAGTACGTCCCCAGCAGCTCCCGGCACAAGGGCAAATCCAGCCCGATAGCCAGCGCCCTCCTAACAATTCCCTGACGCATCAGCATGGCCGCCATGCCCACGGCATCCAGACCGGCGGCGCAGCCGCTCGCCAGCACGTGGTAAGGCCCGCGAATCCCCAGTTCAATGCTGACGCAGGAGGCAAGCTCACTGTGCAGGGAATTGGGAACGGCCAGAATCTTCATGGACCGCCGTCCGGGCCACGGGCTCAGCCAGCCGGAGGCGTTCCCCCGGGAACTGCCCACAATCAGGGCCGCATCCTTCAATTCTTCCTCTCCCCAACCGGCTTCTTCCACGGCCTGCCGCGCCAGCAGCAGCGCCAACTGGGAGGCAGGGCCGTTCCTGCGGCTGCATAAAAGCTTCCTGTCCGGAATCCACCCGCTCAAAACATCGCCCCACGGATGCCCCGCTCCCCCACAGTTCCCTCAACGGCTTCAACACGCTGCGCCCTTCCCTCACTCCGGTGAGATGGGCTGCCGCCCCCATGCCAAAGCCGGAAGCCAGCCCCAGGCCGCATACCCGCGGCTCCGGTCTTCCGTGACTTTTTCCCCCCGCAATCATGACGGCGGCCAGACTACTGCCGCACCCGGAAAAACTCAAGCTTCCGGTACGTCAGGAACAGCCAGGAAAAACGGTACCCCTGCCGTCTTGCAACGGGCTTCCTTTTATGGCAATCATAGTCCCATGACCATTCAGACCGCCGGATTTTTATCTCTTCTCTTCATGGCCATTTGCCTTCCCTCCCTCTCCTTTTCCTCACCGCAAGGAAAATTCCAGGCGGCTGACTGGGCGGTACTCCATTCCTCCCGGAACGACCAGCGGCACGTCTCCTCCCGCGGCGTCGTGCAAACAATGCTGGAAAACATTCAGCCGTCATGCGCATTCTCTCCGGACATGAGACCGGAAGACTTCCCCGCCTGGCAGAAGAAAGTCCGGGAAGCCATGGAAAAACTGATGAAATTCCCCCTTCATGACAACCTTCCCGCACCCGTCCTGGTAAAAACCGTGCAGAGGGAACACTACCGGGTAGAAAAATGGGAAGCCTATCCCCTCCCGGGCGCTGCCGTACCGTTTCTGGTACTTGTTCCGGATACCGCTTCAGAAAAAAATCCGGTTCCCGTGCTATTCTGCATCCCCGGTTCTGATCAAACCAAGGAAGAACTGGCGGCGGAAACGTCTCCGGACCTGGCCCAGCCCCCCGTACCGCAGCCGGGCAGCAACGCCATGGCCTGCCACTACGTCAAACAGGGCTGGGCCGCCGTTGTGGTGGATAACGCCGGAACGGGAGAGGAGGGCGACGCCGAGCACGCCGCCGGCCGCTCTTCCCACGACTATGAAAACCTGGCCCGTTCCCTGCTGGAAATGGACTGGAGCTGGCTGGGCTACACCTCCTATATGGACCAATGCGTTCTGGACTGGGTAAAAACACGCCCCTGGGTGCAGAAAAACCGCATCATCCTGAGCGGCTTCTCCCTGGGAACGGAACCCATGATGGTGCTGGGCGTCCTGAATCCGGACATCTTTGCCTTTGTGTACAATGACTTCCTGTGCCGTACCCTGGAACGCGCCAAAGTCATGACCATGCCCAGCAGCAGGGGAGTGCGCTCCGCGCCCAACTCCATCCGCCACCTCATTCCAGGTTTCTGGAAGCAGTTTGACTTTCCAGACATTGTGGCCGCTCTGGCTCCCCGCCCCGTAATCTGCACGGAAGGCGGCCTGGACAGGGACTTCCAACTCATCTCCGCGGCCTACCGCACAGCCGGAGCGCCGGACCATTTCCAGTACCGCCACCAGCCCCGCTTTGCAGACCCGGCCCAACGCTGGCACGGAGAACATTTGCCCGCAGGGCTGGACAGAGACGCCTTTTTCCGCCTCGCCAATGTGGACCCGAGCAACCACTTCTTCAAAAAAGACCTGGTCATTCCCTGGCTCAAGGGCCTTTTAAGCAGGGGACAGCAATAAGCGGGAAAACCATCCCGTTCTCAAACACGAGTTGTGCGGAATAACGGAACAGAACGTTTCCCCTGCCTTCAGGAATGCAGAAACAATCTGCGGCACACCTTCCGGAAGGCACGGCCCAGCTTCCCGAAAAAGCCGACGACTGCACGGGCTTCCCTGTTAACGTCCATAGTCTTGAATAAATAACGCCGTACGGCATCCACCAGGGAGCAGCCTGCATACACCGCAACAGCCATTGCCAGTACCTTCACGACCATCAACGCAGGGGAAGAAGACGCGGCCCATTCAAAGACATCCCATAAAAACCATTTGCCTATCAAAACATTGCAATGCAGCACATAAACACTGAACGAGGCGGCCGCCAGCCATGAAATGCAGGCAACCGTCCTGCGGGATGAAAAACGCATGCGGGAAAAAATCAGGAACAGGGCAACCGCCGTTCCTACAATGAACGGAGAATTATAGGCAATAAACGTTCCGCCGCCCCTTATCTGTCCAATCAGGTACGGGGACACCACGTCAAGAACCATCTTGAACGCCCAGACAAAACATACACACCCGGCATAAAGCATCCATAAGGCGCCCGTCCTCATTCCAGTCAACAGGCCATGCTTTTTAATATACATTCCCAGCATGTAGAGAACGCCCAGCCACCAGATGGAATACCCTCCCTCTACAGGAAACACATCCCTGTGAAGCAAGGTGGGAACCACGGAAAACAGAACAAAAACGGTAACCAGAAGATACTGGAACTGTGATTTGGTAAGCCGGTTCCCCAGGACATTAAGGAAAGGAATAAAGAAAAACAGCCCTACATACGCCGTCACATACCAATACTGGACGGTTAAAACGGGAAACAACGAATTCAGGACGTCATTAAAATGAACCACCTGGGAGGAAAACAGCAGCACCAGCAGCAGACTGCCCGCCGTATAAAAAATCACCTGGAACCATAAGGTAACCACGCGTTCATACCTGAACGTCCCGTCACAACATACATACCCAGTAATCAGCGCATAACAATTCACCCCGCAATAGGCGGCAATCTCCAGAAGCCACCCTACCCGGTAGGAAGCGGAATCATGATTGTCCAGCGGCAATACATGAGTGGCGGCCAAAAGATGAAGAACCAAAACCAGCATCATGGCGACAATGCGCAAGGCGTCTATTCCATAATTCCGCGACAGGGGAATATCCAGACCACCATAGGAAGAAGGCTTTCCTTTTCCCTGATCACCAGCCGACAGCAAGCTCATGGGGATATTTCAACGGATTTCTTATCCGTGGTCAAGTTCCAAGCTTGAGGGAAAAGTATTTGAGAAAAAACCTCCGCTGGTTTAAGGGTATTCCGCCGGGAACGGCAGGCTTCCGGCTTTCGGATAAAGCATAAAATCCCAGGAGGGGGAAAGCGGCATATCCTCCTGTTCATATATCTTTTCAAGGGCCGGGAGGCCCTTGTTCCCAGGGATTTCCTATTCTTTTTACACATGGCGGATCATGCTGCATCCCTGTGAAGAAAGGCTTTTCTTTCGGAAAACCTTTCCATCATTGATGAAAACGCGGATAAGAAATCCGCTGCCCATGATCAGGCAATCCGGCTGTCCAAATCGAACACCTGCCCGGAGGCTGCCGTGAGGACTTCCTGCAAAAACAGAATAAACGCCGCGGCCTGCTCCGGCGTATTGAACCTGCCCAGAACATGCCTGGACAAAGCAGACTCCTTCACGCTCTCCCTCAACCCGGCCGTCATCTCCGTCAGCATGAACCCCGGCAGCACCAGATTAACGCGTATTCCCTCCCTTCCCCATTCCCGCGCCAGGCTCTTCACCAGGCCTTCCAGCGCAGACTTGGAAGCGGCATAGGCCGCCTGGGACGGAGCCGGGCGAAGCGCCGCATAAGACCCCACCATTACTACCTGCCCCTCCCGCTTCTCCCTCGCCATGGCTGCGGCGGCACAGCGGGCGCACCAGGCGGCTCCCGTCACATTTACGTTCATCACCTCGTCCCACTCCTTTTCCGTCTGTTTCAGGAATGGCCTGTCTCTGGTAATTCCGGCGGCACACACCGCCAGGTCATACGGAGCATGTTCGTCAAACCAGCGGCGCACGGCGGAACGGTCCCCTACGTCCAGTTCAGCGTGTGACGGAGCATCCGCCTCCCATCCTGCGGCGGTAAAACACTCCACGGCAGCCCGCGCCAAACCGCCGTGGCCGCCGCTGATAAACATCCTTCCCATGCTGGAACCTCTCCGGAATCGTTAAAAGCCTCACTTGGGGTCCACCCACCGCCCGTACTCCTTGATCAGGTCCACCAGCCGCTCCACGGCCTCCTCCTGGGGAATGTTGAACTTGACGGGGGTGTGCTTCACGTACAGGTTGATCTTGTTCGGCGCGCCGCCCACATAGCCGAAATCGGCGTCCGCCATCTCGCCGGGACCGTTCACGATGCACCCCATCACGGCAATCCTCACGCCCTTCAAATGCTCCGTGGCCTTCCGGATGCGGGCCGTAGCCTCCTGAATATTGTACAGGGTGCGTCCGCAGGACGGGCAGGAAACGTAATCCGCACGCGTCAGGCGCGTCCCCGTAGCCTGCAAAATATTGAATCCGAGGAAGGAAGCCAGCCGGGGATCCGATTCCCCCTGAATCAGCACGGCATCTCCAATGCCGTCGCTCAGCAGGGAGCCGATATTGCGGGCGGCCACCAGCGGCACGTCCTCATCGGAAACGGAACCGGGCACCAGCGTATCCTTCAGCAGAATCAGGTGCCTGTCTTCCATGCGGGAAGCCAGAAGGCGGAACGCATACACGGGTTCCATGTCCAGGCCGTTCTTCACGGTGACAACGGACGGTTCGGCCAGTTCCTTCAGCGGCTCCAGCTCGTCACCGCAGCGGGGGTCCACCTCAATGGCCTCCAGTTGGCCGAAGGCCAGCTCCGGCATCATGTCCCCCATCGCATCCCGTTCCGTCTGGAGGGCGTAAAACCCCGCATCCGGCACCACCACGCGCACGGGCTGCTCCCAGCCCAGGCGCACCCCGTAACACATCGCCAGCCCTCCCTGCCTTTTGGAAAACTTCAGGGGATCATAGCTCAACTCCGGTTCGGGGAAGGAAGAAACGGGATCATCGGAACGCTCCGACGGCTGGAACGGATTGGACAGGCGGTAGGCCACAGGCACTTCCCGCACGGCGTCCTCCGTCAGGGAAACGCGCAGGGTATCCCCAATGCCGTCCGTCAGCAGGGACCCGATGCCCACCGCGCTCTTGATGCGGCCGTCCTCTCCGCCCCCGGCTTCCGTCACCCCCAGATGAATGGGATAATTCCAGTCCGGCCCCAGGGCATTCATGCGTTCCACCAGCAGGCGGTAGGCGGCCACCATCACCTTCACGTTGGAAGCCTTCATGGAAAACACCAGGGAATGGTAATCCAGGTCCCGGGCAATCTGAGCAAACTCAATCGCGCTCTCCACCATCCCCTCCGGCGTATCGCCAAAGCGGTTCAGAATGCGGTCGGACAGGGAGCCGTGGTTGGACCCGATGCGCATCGCGCGGCCATGCTCCCGGCAAAACAGCACCAGGGGCGTAAACTCCTCCCTCAGGCGGTCCAGTTCCTCACGGTATTCGGCGTCCGAATACTCCCTCACTTCAAACTTCTTCTTGTCGATGAAATTGCCAGGATTAATGCGTATCTTCTCCACCCACTTGGCGGCCTCCATGGCGGCGTCCGGCTTGAAATGAATATCAGCCACCAGCGGCACATGGCAACCCGCCGCGCGCAATTCACGGGAAATATTCTCCAGATTGGCCGCATACGCCTTGGTCTGGGCGGTCAGGCGGATAATCTCGCACCCCGCCGCGGCCAATTCCAAAGCCTCCTTCACGCAGGCATCCGTATCCCGCGTATCGGACGTCAGCATGGACTGGACCCGGATGGGATTGGAGCCGCCCACCCCCACATCCCCCACCATGACTTCACGGGTCACGCGGCGCGTATAACGGTAAGGACTCGGACAATAGGAAGACTGCATGAAACCACTCTACCGCGCCAGATTCCCCTGTCAACCATCCTTCAAAAACGGAAAGCCTTTTCACGTCAACCCATCAACATTGAAAAGGGAACGGAGCCGTTCCCGCTGCACGAAGACTTGATACGCTTTACAGCAAATTAACTATAACCAAGAATAACCATCATGTTTGAACCGCTCAGGAATGTCTTCATGCGAATAGCAGAAAAAAAGCAGGTAAAACTCCCCTCAACAACACCGGGAACAAGCTTTGGCTTGACACACAAAAAATTAACCCTGGACCACATTTCCTCCATAGGAGTCAAGGCAGGACTCTAAAAAAGATAAAGCACTGCCGGTTCCCACTAATCGCATCATTTCATCAATCCCTGTAACTTCTCAAGTTACCCATAACGGCAACGGCATCAGGAAAAAGAGCGGGCATCAGACAAGTTTTTCCGCAACTAAAAGCCCTTCTGAATCCGGAACCGGGTTACAACCTGGGAAATGCGGTTACACTTCCCTATTTCCCTGCATCGTTTGGGCAGATTGTATAAAGTGGTTCCTTTTAACATCATAGGGCTGCGTTATTTCTTTGGCGCTTCTTCCCATTGCCCGGACTCGAATCACCAATCAACGCACTTCCAAACTTGAGCTATTTTGCCAATATTCGCTAAGCAATTAAATTTCAATCACAAGAAACCTACCGTGTTTCTTCGGGTTTCATGAACAACTGCATATTCTTAAGCAAAGCTTCGTCCATTTGTTTTGCCAATGGCAAAACGGAAATATCCATCGTCTCGTTTTTCAGCATAACGGCCGTATTACCCCGTATGAAACTAATTGAGGAGTATTCTCCCTGGGGTACGGGGACTCCCAATTCATTGATTACCGGTTTGAGGCAGACATCGTAATCTCCCACCAGACCGGGATGTACCTGCAGGATTTTTTTTCAGGATATCCGGCTTGATAAGTTGTTTTGATTGCTCCGCCTGCATCGCGAACATCGCTCTCAAGGCCTGGTCTTTCGTATGAAGATGCAGAATCGTGTAGGTGACGGGATAATCCCGTCCATTCTTGTTCACGCTAAAAGTACCGGAACATCCGTTGATATGAGATTCGTCATGACCTTTTTCCGCAATAAAAGGGATATTTACGTGCTTCTTGAGCCAGCGCACCGTTCCGATGCCGCTATTAATATTGGGTATCATTTCAGGCCCCTTGTCTTCGTTCCCGTCCGGCATATTCAGGTTGAGAATATTATCATTCCGTTGCAGCTCACGAGCATTCCGATCAATCCTGTCGTATAAGCCCTCGGGCATGCCTTTTGTTAATTTCCTTAATTCTTCTTCACGCCTGGTCCTCTTTTGATAAGGCATCTTTGAAATATCCTTCCACTTTTTCACCGCCTGCCGCGTCCTTTTCGGAAAATACCCGAATTGGCGTTTTCCATTAAGTGCGGCGAGTATAGTCTCTGATATTTCAAAAAGTTCTTTATCCTTAAGCTCTTTTCTAATAAGCGGAAAGAACCAGTGGTCAGCGGCAATGAGGGAAAACCCCTCCTGTTCTGCAAAGAATTCCCCACATAATTTTTTATCTTCGTCTAAAATAAACGGGACTTGCAGAAATGCCATTTTTATACCGTCACCAAACATGGTCCATCGGTATTCACGGTTACGGTTGACCGGAGGTCCCTGTTTTTGTGAGACAAGCATTTCATCTACTGCTTTCTGACGACTGTAGACGGGGTTTGGGGAGTAGAACATTTTGACGGCCATGTAGACGTTTCCCATGATATCGACAATGACCCAGTAATTCTGCTCATAGTCCCATCCCAGGTAGTACTGAGATATATTGAGCCCTTCCATGTCTTTTGCCGCCTCGGACTGTCCAGGAACAGGATTCCCGCCTGGTTTAATTTCCTCATACAGGTTATACAGACGGGCCTTGCGCTCAGCAGGATTGGATTTTATGGTGGTCTGGTTCCATACTGCGGCCGGTTTTATTTCCCAGACTGTTTGGCCGGGATACAGGTCATTCCCTGCAACAGGCGCCCCATGAAGAATCTGCCCTATGAGGGTTACGGCAATGAAGAAAAAAGGGGAGAATTTTTCATACTGTGCGTGCAAGTCATGATGGTTATTTGTTAAATGAGAAGTAGCAGCCGCCAGGTTCGGTAAAATTACTCCTGTTTTCATCGGATTTCAAATCGTCTTTTATGTAATCACTTTCCGATTTGTTGGTAGGACCTGCATTGTAGGGAACAGGGTTATGTACTTTACCTCCATAAAGGCACCAGGCATGGCCGGAGCGCCAGGATTTTGTCTCCTCCTGTCCTTGTGCGTTTGTTGTTTTTCTAGTTTCCGTCCACCCGACTCCTCTGGAACTGACTCCGCCCGAGCCGAGAACCGACGCAGAATATTCCATAAGACCGGCAGCTTCCACACAGATGATTTTTGCCGTTCCTTTGTCGATGGCATCTACCATTCCGGCTACCGACAAGGGCATGGGGTTTTGTTTCTGATCCACATACAGGGAGCCGGTTTTTCCCACTTCCGGGTTCCATTCATCGTAATAAGAAGCACTGTTGGATATACCGCGACTAAGCCTGTCCATAAGCTGATCATGGGTGGTCGCTCCGCTGAAGTTCCACTTCCCAAAAGCTGTTTTCAGCAGGGTTTTCCAAGGCTTGTCCAGATTACCCCTGTCAAGAAGAACATAGCATTTGCTGATGGTCATTTGTTCCTTGGCGGATAACTTCACTCCCAGAACAGAGAAACTCCAGGATGCATTTTCTGCGCGTCCCCGGCATTTTCTCTCCACGGCTTCCTTTGGCGGTGACGACACCCTCGGCTTTTCCATTGGCAATGGACAATTCAGTTGCTTCAGAGGCAAATATTCCGTCGGTGCACGTTGCCTTGATTGTTTTCATGGAGTCCGGCAGCGCCTTGAAGGTGACAGTAAAGGAAGGAATATCCCCTGCATAGTACCCTACGGGTGATTTATCGTCATCCGGTGTTTTATCCTCCCTTTTGAATTCCGGAACCGGAACAGGCTTCCCTCTGAATTGATCGTGAATGGTGAAACCATTGCCCCCGGCATTTTCCCTGAACTTGGCGAACTGTATTTGAATTAACGGAGCTATGGCATCCATTTCATCTTCGGCCACCTCTCTTTTTCTCTTTGGACCGACCACCCCCATGTTCACCTTAACTTTGACCTTGAATTCAGTTCCCCAGTATTCTTCACTGGGAGAGCAAATTCCCGTAGAAGAAAATCCTCCCTTTCCCCTGGGAGGGTCGCTCGTCATGATTGGCGCAGGTTCCCATATATACTTTCTTGTTTTACCATATCGGTATTCTACCCATTCCTGTTCTGAGTCAGGAGTAAATTTGGCAACAGCTTTAAATTTGTAAACTTTGCCTTCCTGCTTGTCCAGTATGGCTTTATCCCCATCTTCGGACATGGCGACATTCTCGCCAGGAGTTATTTTTACTTCGCACTTGTAATCCTCCGCCGCGTGTAACGGCATCAGATGAAACAGTAATGCCGGCAAGAAGATGGCAGTAAATAATTTAATGCTCATTATTTTTTATTCTTTAACCATTCTTTCATTTGTTGAACGTCAAGTTCCGGTTTCTTGTTTGAACCCGGCAAATACTGTTTCCAATCAATTTTCAAAGCGGACATTTTTCTGACTTCATCGACTGAAAAGGGAATGGGGGTATCCGGCGCGAATGTAGCCCATTCAGAAGATCTGTAGAAATAGACCGTATCCTGCAAACTGGCCCACGCTTTTTTCATTTGTTGCCGGAAGTCCTTCCTGTCCTCCGTTTCCCATATTTTCAGTCTCCATCTCCAGTTCTTTTTGATTTCATCTGGAGCCTGGGTAGCAAGAAGGTGTCTGTAGGCATAAATTCCAAAGTTTTCTTGATGAGAAGATTTCTTTCCCGTTTAACAGCCTCATGTCTTGGCTGGCAGCCCATAATTTTAAGAGGCTAGAAGAAAGTTTACTTGCCTGCTCGGAGTTCAAAGGAGGGGGAGATGGTATGCAAAGCCCATAGTAGAATGATTTTTGATTTAGTCTTTCCAGGAGTTTGTCGACAGCAATTTTCGTTTCGTCCAGGGATGAGATAAATACTCCGTTGAGGGTTGTAGAAACTGAGTAGTTTTTCAATATTCTGACGTAGTACCACCCTGAGCCTTCGACGATGAAATTCTTGTAAACTCCACATCCGGCAAATGATTTAACCCTGCTTCGCGCCAGAACAGGCAGGGGTATGTAATCCTTAAGCCCGTCATAGGAAGGTTCCCGGAATAAGTCTTCTTCCTGAACTTCCTCCTCTTTTCCAAGTCCCAGGAAGGAGTCAAAATCAAAATTGGCAGGTAGTTTTCTGATTTCGAGTATGTAATCCTTGAGGCTGTTGTCCAGATCATTGTCGGCAAGCGGGGTTGGATCATAAAAATAAAAGGAGAGGAGCTGTTTTTTGTCCGGAACCTGAATCAGCACGCCAAGGTCCGGACCGTCAAAGTCTCTGTCTACGGATTCTCCCCGGTCACTCCACCGGGCAAGCGTTCTGGTCGTGCTGATGGGGCAGTAAAGGATGTTTTCGTCACCCCGTTCATTTTCCCAGATAACTTTTCCGGATACACCGCTTTCACCCACTTTGACGTGTGGACCCTTGACGGATTCGCATCTGTATGCATTGTCAAAAGCCTCAAGGACGGAACCCATAGGACCGGCAGCTCCGCACAGGAGCATGTAACTCCGTCCATAGCGTTCGCACCAGTCGCCCCGGGTAGCCCAGTCTTCATACCAGAAAAGGGCTTTTGCAGGGGGATTTGTTTTTTTCATTCCATCAATTGCTGTCCTGGTTTTTAAAAGTTCCGACAGTTGTTGTCCAATGCCCGGGAAAGAAGGATGCTTCACATCATTCAACGGGAAAATCCGTTTTCTCTCTACATGGCCCAAATGCAATAATCCTTTTCCATACGTTCCGGCATACAAGCTGCCATCCGGCAGAGAAGCAAAACTGGTCACGCTGACCAATTTTTCCACTTCATCGTCACAGGGCATATCCACAGTCTGAATTTTTTGTAAATTTTTCCGCACAAAAGAAACGCCCTTTTCCCTGAATCCTATCCACATCCCTTGGGAAGACGGATAAAAACAGGTGATATAATCCTCCGGCAAAAGAGAATCGTCATTGTTTTCCCTACGGTTCATTTTCAAGAGTTTTTGAGCATGCCGGACAGACGTTTTCTCATCCGGTTTCCATAGTCCTTCATTTTTCGCCCCATAGTCCCTGCCCCTCAGAAAGTTCCAGTCTGTTTTATTTTTAGAGTACCCGAGTCCGGAATTGGTGCCTACCCAAATCCAGCCCGATTCGGCACAAATCGCGTTGCAAAAATTTGAAGGCAGGCCTTTCCCTCTGGCTTCAAATGGTTGGCGAACTCTCTGCAGCGTATCCCAATACCACTTTGTCTGCACTACATTCCACCGTGAATATCCGTTGGAAGGTTCTGCTGAAGCCACTCCGGAAGTTTGAAAAGCTGCCCAAAGAGTTCCTTTTCGATCAAAGGAGAGAGAAGCAATCTGGTCCTCCGGCAAACCTTCCGCCCTTGTGTAATCTTTCCATGATTCCGTTTCCGGTTGATAAACAGTCAGGCCGCCGGAAGTAGCAATAGCCACATCTCCACTGACAGGAGATACAGCCATGGCGAAGATCCTCTCCCCCGGCAAGGCATTTGACTGGTTGTACTGTTGCCATGATTTCCCATTCCACACAGCCACTCCTTTATTGTCTGTCCCCACCCAGATACGCCCCTGCCTGTCTTCGAGAAGAGCATAGAAATTTGTTGTATCAGGCAGCCCGTTTCCTTTCTGCTGCTCCCATTTTTCCCCTCCGTATGGCAAGCGCATCAATCCCTTCCCTTCCGTCGCAACCCAAATATCTCCTGAACGGGTGCAAACGATAGACGTAATAAAGGAAGCTGGACAAGCAGGCAATTCTCCGCCATTTGAAGGAATGCCCATGTATAAAAAACAATAGATCCAAATAAATAAATAAGATCTAACAATCAGAAACATAAAAAAATAGTAAAATAAACACGTAAAAAGTCAATTGTTAAGTCTACTTGCCAAGGAGCGCAAAAAAGATGACTGAGCCACTGGTACAGATCCAGTTCAACGAAACCGGCCCAGTCTGCTGAAAAATAACTAAACTAAAAATGAACCCCTGAAAAGAGGAACACGCTTCCTCCCCCCCGGTTTGTTGAAAATTAATTCATTGGAAATAAACGTAGAAGATGTCAACGACATCGAACTTGACTCCGCGAGAAATAGTCTAAGCCGTTTTTAAGTCATTAATTTCATCATCAACAATTCCTCCGGGACATTTCACAAGCATAAGCTTTTCCCAAATCCGCGGCATGCTTTTCCGCCCCTGCGGAAAGCCGGATGGAGCCGGCAGGCGGAATGCCTTCAACGCAGGGCCTGTCCTCCATCAGCCCGAGGATTTCATCCCTGGTCAGCATCACGTCACGATGAAGCATCCCCATGATGCCGGCGACGGCATAGGCGGCCCACAGAGGAACGGACAGTACCGGACGACGGGCCCCGTCACCTTTCCCAGCATGGAAAACAATCCGCGGAACGTATACGTTTCTGGCCTCACCGCTTCAATCACGCTGTTTTACCCGTCTTCCCGCAACGCTTCCCGGGACCGCCAGGAGCGGTCAAATCCTGTACATGAACCGGCGGAAGGCGGTTTTCTCCATTCCCCGGAAACCGTTACAGCATGGACTGCACCACAAACAACACGACAGACCCCACATAAACGGCCGCCAGCACCACGGCGGCGCAACACAGGAAGAGCCTGTATCCACAGGCCAGTACCATCCTTCTGAGCTGGGATTCCGGATGCCGCCGCGCCCACCACGCATACAGCAGAAAAAGCACAGCCGTTCCGGCTGAAACAAACAGAGATTCTTTCAACAGAGGCGGATAATAATCAAACACCACCCTGTTCCGCCCCTCCTGAAGGCGCACCGCCATCAATTCCCCCACCTTTTCCACGGGCACGTCCACCCCGTTCCGCGTGGCCTTCCATCCACGGTCATGCACCACCGGAACCATCAGCGCCTCCCCATTTCCGGCAGAGAGGGACACTTCCACATGGCCTCCGCGTCCGTGCGCCTCCAACCCGTATTGATCCTGGCCTTTCCCCAGAACCGGAACATCCTGCTCCGGCATTCGCGCCGCAGCCGCCAGAAGAGGAGCCTCCGCCAGCCGCCGCATCCTTCCCTCCACCACGGTTTCCCCGGTTACACCCGCACGTTTTAATTCCAATGCTCCATTATAGGTGCGGCACGTCCCGCCGGGGGCCTTCTGCGCCTCCGCCATGACGGGCACCGCGCGGCCATTGACGCGGAGTTCCTCCGTATCCGTCTGCGGGAAGCCGTACACCGCGCCGGGATATTCCGGCACGCTCATCCGGTAAAAGTTGCCATTCCTCTCCGTCCGCACTTCCACGGGAGCATACAGGGGGCCTTCCGCTGACGGGCAAAGCGCGGCATGCAGGGCATTGAGATTGCTGAACACGCCGGCTTCCGCATCCAGCCGCAGCCCCAGCGCGCTCTGGGGAACCACCAGCCCCCAGCGGGCGCCCGGAAGCCTGTATAAATACATGCCTTCCCGGGAAAGCACGCTCTCCATTCCTTCCACGGGACGGGACGCCAGCAAAAAGCCATGGCCCAGCAGCAGATCGGAAAACAGGGTGCCCCCCTGACCGTACGTGCGTGTGAATTCATCCCGGTACCCCAGGTTTTTCAGAAAACGGAAATGGCTGATGCTCGTGGTATGCCGGAAGTTGCCGATGCTCGGGACAGGCCCCAGGCAATCCGCGTTGTCCACCAGCAGGCGGTCCCTATCTTTCACGCGCAGAAGCCCGGCGTACCCGTCCATTCCGCGCGCCAGCCATTCCGCATTCAGGGCCAGTACAGCGGCCTTTTCCTCTTCTCCCTGCTTCCAGAACGCGGCAGCCCCCACGGGCAGCCCCAGCAGCATCACGGCGGCTATGGACCACACCAGCCTTTTGCCTTCCACATGCCTCCAGCACAGCCATGCGCATGAAAAAAACAGCAGAGGCAGAAGGCGCGCCACCAGGTCCATATCCGTCACGTGAAGGACAATCAGGGAGACGGCAAACGCCGCCACGGGAAGGCCAAGGCTCCATCCCCAGCCCCAGCGCCGCCCCGCCGGCTGCGGCAGCCTCCCGCCGGACAGGATCCAGGCGCAGAACGACGCCACCACCAGATTGGGAATGAACCCGAACCGGACCGGAAAATCCACGTAGCTCCACAGATGGGCGGCGCGGTGAAGGGGTTCAATGAACGCAGGGAGCACGGACGCCGCCAGCAGGAGAAGAAACAGCCGCCTCCCCTTGTTCGCCGGCGGAGCCTCCTTCCTCCCGTAAACCAGATAGACGGCAGCCAAAGCGGCGCACGCCATTCCCGGCAGGCAGGAATACAGGCGTTCCAGGAATTTGGGAGGGTCAAACGGCCAGGACAGTTCAAAAAAAGTGGGGGGAGTCATGAACAGGGACCGCATGGAATCCCGGCTCATCTCCATCATGGGCAGCCAGTAATAGCAGGTCGCCAGCGTCACCGCCGCCGTGTACCAGAACACGCGCGCCAGCCGGACGCGGCGTTCTGCCGTCCCTTTCAGGGGAAGCGTAAAGGCCCACGCGAACAGCCACCCGGTCACGACGGCCATGAAAGCGCTGTACATGGAGGTAGCCAGCAGAAAGAGGCCGACGGCATACAGCCACCCCCTCCCTCCGTTCACCAGCTGGTAAAGGCCCAGGGCAAACAGGGGGAACATGGCGGCGTGGTCCAGGAACTGCATGAACCCGTACTTGGTCTGGAAAAATCCCCCCAGGGCATAACCCGCCGTCAGCAGCACGGTCCAGCATACGGGCAGGGAGGGGAAGACGCGTCTCAGGAACCAGGAAGCCGTCAGGCAGATGCAGGCCGCGTCCGCCAGCATCACCCATACCATGTCCTTCAACAGGAAGGAGTCTCCCATCGCCACCACAATCCAGGTGGAGGGAACCAGCAGCTGGTGCGGCAGGGAGGGGCTCACGCGGATGCCCGCTCCTCCATTGACATCATAAAAGAAGGATCCGTCCAACGTTCCGGTCATCAGGGCGGAGGCATAATATTTCAAGGTGGGATACACCATCTGCCCGTTATCCATGTATTCCAGGTAATGGCCGCCAAGCGGCCAAATTCCGCGCACCGCCAGGAACAGGAACAGAACGGCCAGGGCGAACGCAACAGACGCCAGAGACGTCAATACCGGGCGGGAAGAAGCGGGTTCCATGGCTCAATCAGCGGACAAACGGTTCGGCGACCTGGACCAGGCGCAGGGCGCGGGCGCATTCCTCCACATCATGAACACGGTGAATACGGGCGCCGTGCAAATGTCCCCATACCGTCATCACGGCGGTGCTCAGCGGCGCCCGCCCCTGCTCCGCATCACCCAGAACGGCTCCCAGCATGCGCTTGCGGGAAAGGCCCAGCAATACCGGACGTCCCGCCACCTCCAGCCTGTCCATATTGGACAGCAGGGCCAGATTGTGTTCCAGCGTCTTGCCGAAGCCGATGCCCGGGTCCCAGCAAATCTGCTCCGGGACCAGGCCGCGCCCCAGCAGAAAATCATAACGCTCCTCAAAATAGCCGCGCACCTCCCGCACCACGTCTTCATAAAAAGGCGCGTTCTGCATCGTTTCAGGCCGTCCCTGCATGTGCATCGCCACTACGCCGCAGCGCGCCTCCGCACACAGCTCCGCCATTCCCTCCTCCTGCAATCCGGAAATATCATTGATCACGTCCGCTCCCGCTTCCAGCACAGCCGCCGCCACGGCGGCATGGCGCGTATCCACGGAAATCACGGCGTCCGTGCATGGGCGGAGTTCCCGCACCACGGGAAGCACCCGGTCCAGTTCTTCCTCCACGGAGACCTCCGCCGCACCCGGCCTGGTGGATTCCCCCCCAATGTCCAGAATAAGGGCTCCCTGCCGCTCAAGCTCTTTTGCATGGGAAACGGCGCGTTCCACCGTATGGAAACGCCCTCCGTCGGAAAAGGAATCCGGAGTGACGTTTACAATTCCCATCAGCACGCCGCCGCGCGCCACATTCAATATGTCTCGCCTTACAAGCCAGTTCATCTAATTACGTTCTTGTCAAAGGCACTATACATCACTTTAATAAGTCAGAAACACTTTTTTCACCATGAAAACAACGCCCCTGCTTCTCATCATCCCCCTGCTCATGACGGCCGGAGCCCTGGCGGCCAGCCAGGATGATTTCAACGTCCAGACCGCTTCCTCCCGCATGGTCAAGCATGAAGACGGGTCGCGCAGCTACTTTGAAAAGACCGGGGACGGCAAGGGGATGAAAAAACCACTTACAACATCCACAACGTTCTCGTTTCCGTAACCCTCTACAAAAGAGGCCCCTTTGGAGAACTGCGCTCATGCCTGATCTTTGACGGGCAGAAGAACGAACTCTTTTTCGTACGCTACGGTTACGACGGCAACGCCAACCTGAGGGAGGAGCAAATGTTCGATTCCAAGAGCAAGGAACTCGTGCGCCGCTTCCTTTACACATATGACGACATGGGCAACCGCAGCAAGCCCGTGTGCATCACGCTGGTCAAGAGCACCAAGGACATTGAGACGCACGCCGTTCCCACCGCTCCGGAAAAGGACCCCTTTGCCGACGATTTTAAAAAGAAGAGCAAGTAAGCGCCGGACCCTCGGGGCAATGGTTCCCCCCTTCGCGCATGCCATCCGTTTTCTCCGTCTTTCAACCGGCCGCCGTCTCTGTGATGCGCGGCCGGTTTGACGTTATACCGCCGTGCGGGAAAATTGCGGCGAGTTCCGGAGACGGACGTTTTCTTTCCCCAGAAAAAGACCTGGTCCAAAGGCATGCCCGAGGTTTGAAACACGGCAAATCCGCGCCAACCACCCTGGCCAGGCGCACGACGGCCCATTTAAAGGAGGAACAGCTTCCTAAAAAGCCCTTTTATTCTCCATCGCTGGCTTCCAGCCTGTTACGCCAGCGGCGGGCCACCCAGGGGCGCACCAGCCCGTAAAGCAGGTAAATGGAGAAAATGACCGCGGGCATCACCCACGGGGGAATGAAGATGCAGATGACCGTCAGCACAATGAGCACGATCGCGTACATGGTCCCCCGCGTGCGCATGTTGATGTGCTTGAAGCTGGGATAAACCACCCGGCTCATCATCAGGACGGACACCCCCGCCATCGCCAGGGCAATCACGTACTTGAAGACGCCCAGGTCCATGGCCCCGTTCGGAGCCCTTCCCGCCAGGTACATCACCAGGTACATGGTGGAAACCACGGCTCCCGCCGCCATCGGAACGGGCAGCCCCACAAAGTCGCTGCTCTGCCCCTCCTTGCGGGGAGCGGCGGCCATGCAGTTGAACCGCGCCAGGCGCAGGGCGGCGCACAGCAGGTACAGGATGCCTATGCCCCAGCCAACCTCCGGCGGAGAAAGCTGGAACAGGACGGCCTTGGCCACCAGCAGCGCCGGGGCAATGCCGAAGGAGACGATGTCCGCCAGGGAATCGAATTCCCGGCCGAAGGGGCCGTCCTGCCCGCGCATGCGGGCAATGCGGCCGTCAAACAAGTCAAACAGGCACGCCGCGAAAATCAGGAACGTGGCATTCTGGTAATAGGAGAAGGCCGCCACGGCGTCGCTGTCCGCCTGGTTGATCCCTTCAAAAATCGTCAGAATGGCGAAAAACCCGCACACCAGGTTCCCTGCCGTAAACAGGTTCGGCAGAATGGGAATCTCAGGTTCGTCCGGAAAAATCTTCTTGTCCATGATCGGTGTCCAGTGGGGCGCCCCGTGAAGGGCTTACCCGTTAATGATGTTGCGGGCCGCCGCGGCCAGGGCCTGGGGATCGGCATCCTGCGGAGCGGAACCGCGGGCCTGGTCCGGACGGCCGCCCCCCTTGCCTCCGGCAAGAGCGGAAACCTCGCGGATCATATCCCCGGCGGACAATCCGTCCGCAATGGCATCTTTGCCACAATAAGCGCCCAGGAGCAAGGAAGAACTGTCCACGCACAGCAGGAAGGCGGCGCCCGCATACTGGCGCTTTTTCAGGCCGTTCAGCAATTCCTGAAGCAATTCCCCGGCCCCTTCCGCCACCTGGATCAGGGAGGCGGGGTCATCGGAAAGCCATTCATTCAGCAGGGCGTCAGCCCTGGCGGCGGACTGCCCGGCGCGGGCCTTCTTAAGCTTCTTTTCCGCCTCCAGCGCTGTCTGCTTGAAATGCTCCACGGAGGCGTCGAAACGCGCCAGGGAATCATTCACCGTCCGGATGTCGGAGGCTCCTAGGGCGGACAGCCCCGGCTTGTCTTCAATCGTGGGAACAGGAACCTGTTCCAGCCCCATGTCCGCCAGCTCATAATTGACTTCCTTGATCTTTTCCACCGCCTTGGCGATTTCCAGGCTCCTGGCGACGACGTGCTGGCGAATCATTTCCAGGGCGGCGTCCCCCGTCATGGCCTCAATGCGGCGCACGCCGGAGGCGATGGCCCCCTCGCTCTTGATCTTGAACAGGCCTATATCCTTCGTATTGGCAATATGCGTTCCGCCGCAGAATTCCATGGAAACGCCGTCCAGTTCATTCCTGCAGCCGCCCACCTGGACCACGCGCACCACGTCCCCGTACTTGTCGCCGAAGAACTGGGCAATCGCGGAATTGCCCTTTACGTCCGCATAGGCGCGTTCCGTGCAGTGCACCGGGAGGGCCGCCTCAATCCAGCCGTTCACCTTCTCTTCAATCAGGCGGAGCTGGTCCGGCGCCACGGCGGCGCTGTTAAAGTCAAAACGCAGGCGGTCTTCCGAAACGAAGGAACCCTGCTGGGCCGCATCCGGGCTGACTACCTGGTGCAGGGCGCAGTGAAGAAGGTGGGTGGCGGTATGGTGCGCCTCAATGCGGCGGCGGCGTTCCGCGTCAATGCTCAAATGCACGCGGTCGCCGGGTTTCACGTCCAGCCCTTCGCGGGCTTCCACCACATGGGCGCGGGCATTGCCGATCTGCTGGACGGCCATCACATGGTAGCTCTCCCCGCCGATTTCAATCAACCCTGCGTCAGACACCTGGCCGCCCATCTCCGCATAAAACGGAGTCTTGTCCGTAATGATGAACAGGGAATCCCCCTGGCTGCTCACTTCCAGCACCGTGGCGGCGCATTCGTCCACATCGTATCCCGTAAATTCCGTCACGGCGTCCGTCTTCAAATCCAGGGCGCGCACCACCTCGCTCTTGCGGGCGGCGCGGGCGCGTTCCCGCTGCTCCTCCATCAGCCTGTTGAACCGTTCCATGTCGATGTCCAGGCCGCGTTCCTCCGCCAGCAGCGCGGTCAGGTCAATGGGGAAGCCGTACGTATCATACAGCTTGAAGGCGAACTCGCCGCTCACCTTTCCGGCGGAAGCCGTCTCAGCGTCAAACAGCTCCAGGCCGCGGTCCAGCGTTTCATTGAAGCTGGCCTCCTCACGGTTCAGAACTTCCTTCACGGTGGAGGCGCGGGCGGACAGCTCCGGGAACACCTGGCCGAAGGATTCCACCAGCGTATCCACCAGTTCCGCCAGGAACGGCTGGGTGAAGCCCAGGCGGCGCCCGTAGCGCACGGCGCGGCGCAGAATGCGGCGCAGCACGTAATTACGGCCATTGTTGCCGGGAAGAATGCCGTCCGCTATGGAAAAACTGAGCGTGCGCAGATGGTCGGCAATCACGCGGAAGGCAATCGCCTCCTGAAGGGTGTCGTCCCCCGCCTCCACTCTCTTGGAACCGGGCGCCGGATACACGTCCGCGTACTTCCGGCCGCTCAAGGCCTCCAGACGGTCGAACAGGGGGCGGAACACGTCCGTGGCGTAATTGGAAGGCTTGCGGGAAAAATCCCTGAACCCGTCCGTGCACTGCATGATGGAGCACGCGCGTTCAAAACCCATGCCCGTATCCACGTGGCACGCCGGCAGATTGCGCATGGAGCCGTCGCTCTCCGCATTATACTGGATAAACACCAGGTTCCAGATTTCTATGCACTGGTCGGAATCCTTGTTCACCAGGCTGCCCTTCGTATTCCCCTCCGGGGTCAGGTCCACGTGCAGCTCGGAACACGGGCCGCAGGGGCCGGTTTCCCCCATCATCCAGAAATTATCCTTCACGTTCCCGTGCACGATCTGCACGTCCGGGTCCAGCCCGCGGGAACGGAACAGCTCCGCCCAGTAATCCCAGGCCTCCCGGTCAAACTCCCCGGGGTCGCCCTTGCTCTTGTCCGGGGCGTACACGGTAGCGTACAGCCGTTCCGCGGGGAATCCCCACCGTTCCACCACCAGCTCCCAGGCCCAGCGGATGGCTTCCTTCTTGAAATAATCCCCGAAGGACCAGTTCCCCAGCATTTCAAAAAACGTGTGGTGGTAGGAATCATAACCCACATCCTCCAGGTCGTTGTGCTTGCCGCCGGCGCGGATGCACTTCTGGGTGTCCGTGGCGCGGGCGGGCGTCCAGGGGGGAGTCCATACGCCCAGGAAATACGGAACAAACTGGTTCATGCCGGCATTTGTGAACAACAAACCGGGGCTCTGGGGCATCAAAGAAGCGGAGGGCACGACCGTGTGCTGTTTCTCGCGGAAAAAGTCCAGAAAGCTTTGGCGTATCTCGGTGGCGGTCATCATATCAATAATAGGAAAAGTAAAAGTCGCCGGATTATGCCTGTTCCGCCCCCGTTAGTAAACCGCTAATTCCTTCTCCGTCATGACGGCTGCATTTTTGCTTGTAATAAATTATACATGCGTATAAATAAAGACATGAAAAAGCTGGTGATCCTCCTGATTCTTCTTGCGGCGGCAGGAGCGGCAGCCTGGTTCATCTACCGGGAAGCTCCGTCCGGGCCTGAGGACAAGGCCGTTCTTTACGGCAATGTGGACCTGCGCCAGGTGGACCTGGCCTTCCTGATTTCCGAACGCATTGATTCCGTGCTGGTGGACGAGGGAGATACGGTTGTTCCCGGCCAGAAACTCGCCACGCTGGAAACGGTGCGGCTGCAACAGGCCGCGGACGAGGCCCGGCAAACCGCGGAAGCCGCCCGCCAGAACTACCTGCGCGTTAAAAACGGACCGCGCGCGGAAGAAATAGCCCAGGCAAGGGCGAACGTGCAGGCGGCGGAAGCTACGCTGAACAACGCCGGGGTGCGCAGCAAGAGGCTGGTGGCTCTGGCTGAAACCAAATCCATCTCCCGCCAGGAGGCGGACGACGCCATCGCCTCCCAGCAGGTGGCCGCCGCCAATCTGGACGTAGCCAGAAAACAACTGGAGCTGCTGCTGGCCGGTTCCCGCGTGGAAGACATCGCCCAGGCCCTGGCCCAGTACAACCAGGCCAAAGCCAACCTGACCATCAGGGAACAGAACCTGAAAGACGCCGTGCTTTACGCCCCCAGCAATGCCGTGGTGCGCAACCGCATTCTGGAAAAGGGGGACATGGCCTCCCCGCAGAAACCCGTTTACAACCTTTCCCTGAACCATACCAAATGGGTGCGGGCCTACCTCACGGAATCCCAGCTCGGCAAAGTGAAGCCCGGCTTCTCCGCCACCGTGCACAATGACAGCTTCCCGGATACGGACTTCAAGGGAACGGTGGGCTTCATCTCCTCCGTGGCGGAATTCACCCCTAAAAACGTGGAAACGCCGGACCTCAGAACAGCCCTGGTCTATGAAGTGCGCATCATCGTGGACGACCCGGACAACCAGCTGCGCCTGGGCGCCCCCGCTACCGTCACCATCCCCCTGGACCAGAACGCCGGAACGCAGCCTCCGGAACAGCCCAGGCCATGACTACGGACTCCCAGCCCCTGATTGACTGCCGGAACGTCCAGAAAATGTTTCCGGACCCCGCCGGCGTTCCCTTCGCGGCGGTGGACGGCGTTTCCTTCCGCCTCTCCGCCGGGGAAATCGTGGGACTGCTGGGGCCGGACGGCGCGGGAAAAACCACCCTCATCCGCCTCATCACGGGACTGATGAAACCGCACGGCGGCTCCATCTCCGTGCTGAACCTAGACTCCGTGAAAAAAAGCCGGGCCATCCAGGCCTCCATAGGCTATATGCCGCAGAAATTCGGGCTTTACGAGGATCTCACCGTACAGGAAAACATGGAGCTTTACGCCCGCATGCACGGCGTCTACGGCCAGGACAGGGAAAAACGCTTCCGCAGCCTGCTCTCCATGACCAATCTGGAACGCTTCACCACGCGCCTGGCGGGCAAGCTCTCCGGCGGCATGAAACAGAAGCTGGGCCTGTGCTGCTCCCTGGTCTCCTCCCCGCCCCTCATCCTGCTGGACGAGCCCACCGTGGGCGTGGACCCGCTCTCCCGCCGGGAACTGTGGAACATCCTGAAGCAATTCTCCGGGGAGGAAGGCGTGGGAGTGCTGGTCAGCACCTCCTACATGGACGAATCCGCCTACTGCAACAGAACCCTCATCATGTATGAAGGGCGCCTGCTCATGGACGCCCCGCCCTCCGACGTCATTGCCCGGGCGGAAGGCATGTGCGTCACGGTGCGCACGCCGGAGGGGCTGCATGCGCGCCAGTTCCAGAGCAGGCTGGCCGCCGTGCCCGGCATCATCAACGCCACCCCGCAAGGCAACACCGTCCGCATCATCGTTCCCCCCGGCCACCCTGCGCGGGAAAAGCTGGAGGAATACCACCCCAAACCCGCGCAGCCGGACTTCTCCGACGGCTTCATGACCCTGCTGGCCGATCAAATGGACCTCGCTCCGCAGGACATCCCCGTCCCCGCCGGACCGCCGGAACCGGAACAGGCGGAAAACGGGGACACCGTCATCCAGGTAACGGACCTGGTGAGGAAATTCGGCAGCTTCATTGCCGTCAACCACGTCAGCTTCTCCGTCCGCAGGGGGCAGGTCTTCGGGCTGCTGGGCCCCAACGGGGCCGGAAAAAGCACCACCTTCCGCATGCTTTGCGGGCTGCTGCCCGCCAGCGGCGGCACACTCAACGTGGCCGGGGCGGACCTGAGGACCGCCGCCGCGCGGGCGCGCAGGAAAGTGGGATACGTGGCCCAGAAATTCTCCATGTACGGCATGCTCACTACGCGGCAAAACCTGGAATTCTTCGCCGGGGCCTACGGCATGGCCGGAAAGGAACGGCAGGAAGCCATCCGTTCCATGGAAGAGGAATTCCACCTGACCCCATACATGAACGCCCCCGCCGCGCACCTGCCCGGCGGCTACAAGCAGCGCCTCAGCATGGCGTGCGCCCTCCTCCGCTCCCCGGACATCCTCTTTCTGGACGAACCCACTTCCGGCGCGGACCCCTGGCCCGGCGGGACTTCTGGCTGCGCATCAACGCCCTAGCGGAAAAAGGCGTCACCATCATCATCACCACGCACTTCCTGGGAGAAGCGGAATTCTGCGACAACATGCTCATCATGATGGACGGGACCACGCTGGCGGAAGGCTCCCCGGACGACATCCGCAAACACGCCCCTCCGCGGGAGGACGGCGCCCCCGCTTCCCTGGAAGACGCCTTCCTGTCCATCACGGAGGAACACATGAAGAAAGGAGGGGAAGAAGCATGATCGCCTCCCTTAAAAGAATCGGAGCCCTCATCGTCAAGGAACTCCACCAGGTGGTCCGGGACCCCGGCAACGTGGGCATTGCGGTCATCCTGCCGGCCGTGCTCCTGCTCCTCTTCGGCTACGGCATGAGCATGGACATCAAAAACGTGCGCATCGCATACCTGGCCGTTCCCGCCTCCAGCCAGTCCACGGAGCTGGAAACGCGGCTCACTCTCTCCAGGTACTTCCAGACCGCGCGCGTCTTCTCCACCCGGGAGGCGGAAGAAAAGCTGCGCACCCATGAGGCGGACGCCTTCATCGCCCTGCAAAGCGACGCGCCGGACACGCTCAACGGCGGAGTCACGAAAGTCCAGATCGTGGTCAACGGCGTCAACGCCAACCAGGCAACCCTCATCCGCAACTACCTCCAGGCCGTCGTGGGGTCCTGGGCAGCCTCCCTGAACGGCCAGGCCGCCCCCGTGCTGGACGTGCAGACGCGCACCCGCTTTAATGAAGCCAACGACAGCCACTACTACCTGGTCCCCGGCGTCATCGTCACCATCATGACCATGATCGGGGCGCTGCTCACCTCCCTCGTCATGGCGCGGGAATATGAACGGGGCACGCTGGAAAGCATCTTCGTCACGCCCGTGGGCAGCGGAGAAATCCTGACGGCCAAGGCCGCCACCAACTTCCTGCTGGGCATGGTCAGCCTGGCCATCTCCATGATCTTCGCCGCCTTCGTCTTTGACATCCCCATCCGCGGCTCCCTCATCCTGCTGCTGGCAGTCTCCGCCCTGTTCCTGATCGTGGCCCTGGGGCTGGGGCTGGTCATCTCCACCGCCACCAAAAACCAGTTCCTGGCCTGCCAGTTCGCCATCATGGGCACCTTCATGCCGGCGCTCATGCTCTCCGGCTTCCTGTACGACATCCTCAACATGCCCCCCGCCGTCCGGGCCATCACCTACATCATCCCGGCCCGCTACTACGTCACCCTGCTCCAGACCCTCTTCCTGGCCGGGGACATCCCCTCCGTCATCATTCCGTGCTGCATCACGCTGGGCGTCTTTGCCGTGGTGCTCATGGGCATCGCCCGGCTGAAAGCCCCCAAATCCCTCGAATAACGCCATGGACTTCCTCGTCAGAATAGCCTCCCTCGTCAAAAAGGAACTGCTGGCCGTGCTCAGGGACAAAAAAAGCCGGATGGCCCTCATCATCCCGCCCATCCTCCAGATAGCCATCTTCGGCTATGCCGCCACCATGAACGTCACCCGCGTGCCGTACACCGTGCTGGACAAGGACGGGGGAGAAACGGCCGCCCAGTACATCGCGGACCTGGAAGGCACGGGCATCTTCCGGCGGCAGGCCACGGCGGCCACGGAAAAGGACATCGACCGCATGATCGACAACCGGGAAATCGTCGTGGGGCTCACCATCCCCCCGGACTTCTCCCGCAACCTCCAGACCGGGCGCCCCGCCTCCCTCCAGCTCATTGCGGACGGCCGCAACACGAACACGGCGGCCATCGCCCTCAGCTACGGCCAGCAAATCGCCTCCGCCTACGGGGCGGACCTGCTTGCCAAAAGCGGCGGCTCCTCCCCGGTGGAAATAGAATCCCGCGCCTGGTTCAACCCCAACCTCATCACCCGCTGGTTCATCGTCCCCGGCCTCATTGCCGTGCTCGTGCTGATCAACTCCATCCTCTCCGGCGCGCTCTCCATCGCCCGAGAACGGGAGGAAGGCACCTTCGACCAGCTCCTGGTCGCCCCGTACACCCCCGGAGAAATCCTGCTCGGCAAGGGGATTGCCTCCGTCATCACCGGAATCATGCAGGCCGTCTTCGTGGTGCTGGTAGCCATGTTCTGGTTCCGCATCCCTTTCCAGGGATCCGTCTGGCTGCTCTCCGCCGCCCTCCTGCTCTTCATCGTCACGGCGGCGGCCATCGGGCTGTGCATCTCCTCCTTTGCCCAGTCCCTCCAGCAGGCCATTGTGGGCACCTTCCTGCTGCTGGTGCCCATGGTCATGCTCTCCGGCTTTGCCACACCCATCTCCAGCATGCCGGAAATCTTCCAGGACCTCACCCTGCTCAACCCCATGAGGTACGGCCTGGAACTCATCCAGCGCATCTTTCTGGAAGGGGCCGGATTCCTGGACCTCTGGCCCCTCTTCGCAGCCATCATGACTGTTACGGTGGTGGCCGTTCTGGCAGCCATTTTCTCCTTCCACCATAAAATCTCCTGACGGAACACTTTGCTTTCCCGGCCCCGGAACATTCTGGCGCCCTTTTGCCATTAGTCTTTCGCCTTTAATATTTTCATCACGCCAATCCCGTCACCCGCATAAAAATACTTGCATCCGGCCCGGTTTTTCTATTCTATCTCTCTCGTTCCTTGGGAACATGGGCTCGTCGTTCAATGGATAGGACATCGGTTTCCGGTACCGACGATGTAGGTTCGATTCCTACCGGGCCTACCAGACTTTTCATACCGCAAGTTGCTGTTTATCAGTGCCTGCGGTTTTTGTTTGATTGAAATCGCAAGACATCGGAACGGCGTTTGATTACCCCTCCGCACCGTCTGGCGGCAACGTTCCGCCTGTGCAGGTCATTCCACACCACATCCTGCCGGCCTCCCGGAAACATCAACCGCAGGACATTCCCCGCCCACTTAAAGGGCGGTCCCTTTCTTCGGCATGAAAAGGCGGGACATGTCCGCTCCCTCAAGCTTCGAAGACTGATTTTCGCGGCAATTCCGCCGGCATAGCCCGTCAGGCTCCCGCCTGCGCCCACCACCCGGTGGCACGGGATGATGATGGAAATGGGGTTATGCCCCACCGCTCCTCCTACTGCCTGAGCAGACATGCTCCTTCTATTCCCGCGCGCGGCCATCTTCCGGGCAATCTCTCCGTAAGTGGTAACTTCTCCGTAAGGGATGTCGCAGAGAATCTTCCATACGGCCTGGCGGAACTCTCCCCCCACGGGGGCCAGCGGCAATTCGGCTACCGGAGGCCTTCCGCCCGCAAAATACCTGTCCAGCCAGTCTCTTGCCGCGGCAAATACCGGCAGGCCGTCCCTTTCCTCCATGTCCCCGCTGACGGTATCTCCAAAATACTTCTGGCCCTCCAGCCACAAGCCCGCGAGATGTTCCCCATCGCTCGCCAGCGTGAGCGGACCAAGGGGTGACGAATAGTATGTTGAATAATACATCATCTTTCTATTGTTTCAGTGTTGTTTCAGTGAATTCCATAAATTGACGGCAGCATAGCCGCGCCACGGCCTCCAGCCTTCCGCCAGAGCAAGAATTTCCTTTTGCGTGCGCGGGGCGAGCGCCTCTCTAATGCCGGGATCGGTTGAAGGAAAGGCATCCGTCCACCCGAGAGCCCGCATGGCGATATACTGCGCCGTCCATGTTCCGATGCCGGGGAGCCCCGTCAGCTTTTTCATCTCCGCCTCAGGATCGGCCCGGAAACTGAAATCAATGCTCCCTTCTTCAAACGCGCGCGCCAGCTCGACAACCGCCCTGCCCCTGGATGCGGTCATTCCGGGAATGTCCCATCCGGCGCTTCCCGGGCCGCTCAGGGAAAGAATCTTCCCCGGCGCAGGAAACGCATGGGTCAGCCCCTCCATCCCCGTCCGCACGGGCTCGCCATGGCTCCGCGCCAGCCTCCCCGCCAGAGCATTCGCGGCTTTCATGGAAATTTGCCGTCCCAGCGCTGTCCGCACCGCCAGCTCGTAAGGGTCAAAGCAGCCGGGCAAACGGGTTCCCGGAACATACAGCCCCGGAGACAGGCCGTTCATGGAAGCCAGCGTTTCATCCACCGCGGCCGGGTCACAGTACAAGTCAAACAAATGCCGCACCCTTGCAAGCACCTGGGACAAGACTGGAAGCAGAGACCTCGCGATCACCACGATCAGCGCATTTTTCACGGGGCAATGGCCCACCCGTATCCAGCCATAGACATCTTTCCCCCTTCTGGTTGCAAGACGCACGGTGCGGCCATACTCCCCGCCGCGTACGGCCTCCACGCCGGGAATGCCCCGCAGCCCGAAGAACTCAACCAGCCCCTCCCACCGGTAGGGAGGGCGCTAAGGCAGCGTCAGCGTTATTCCGGAACCCTCCTCCTCTTTTCCCCCTTCCCCAGCTTCCGCAATGCCGCCGGGGAAAGCCTGTATTCCTTTTTGAACAATTCATTGAAGCGCCGCAAACTGCCGAACCCCGCGCTCATGGCAACGTCAAGAACAGAAAGCCTCGTGCTTGTCAGGAGATTCTTCGCCAGCAGCAGCCGGAGAGTCTGCAAATACTGGATGGGGGAAACATTGAACTCCGCGGCAAAAGCCCGGCGCAAATGCCGCCCGGTGCAGCCAAGGTGGGCGGCAAGCTCTTCCAGGCTTTCCATGTCTCCGCAATTCTCCTCCAGGAAACCGGCCGCACGGCGCGCCAGGGAAGCGGCGGCGTCCACCGGGGCGGTTCCGGGCGCAAGCTCCGGGCGGCATTGCAGGCAAGGCCGGAATCCGGCCCGTTCCGCTTCAGCCGCTGTGGCGTAATAGGTGCAATTCCCGGCCCTGGGCAGCTTTGCGCGGCATATGGGGCGGCAGTAAATGCCCGTAGATGCCACCCCCACGAAGAAATGGCCGTCAAAACGGGCATCCTTGGATTTAAACGCAGCATACCAGGCCTGTTCATTTCCTTTCATGGTTTTGCAAACTCCACGGTTGAGGCTCATGATAGCAAACCGCGGACATGATTCCCGCCATTTTCGGACATGCATCCAAAAAAATTATTTTGACATTGGGGAATAATTATATAACCAATTACGTAATCAGTTACATTTTTAACAATACAACAGGAGACGGGAATATGGATTTCTTCAACCGGACAGGAAAAATGGCCATTGGAAGCAGACTGCGGATGCTGACGGATAAAATAACGAATGACGCCGCCCTGATCTTCCGCATGTACGGCGTGGACATCCGCCCCAAATGGTTTCCCGTGTTCTTTGTCCTGTCCCGGGGAGAGGCCAAAACCATCACCTCCATTGCCAGGGAAATAGGGCATTCACACCCGTCCGTCAGCAACATTGTCAAGGAGATGGGCGCCAGGGGGCTGGTGAAAGAAAAGAAGGACAAAACGGACGGACGGAGAAACCTCGTCATGCTGTCCGCCAAGGGAAAGAAAATGTCCGATATCATGGCGGAACAATATCCCGACGTGGAAGCTGCCGTGGAACAAATTTCCAGCCAAACCCGGAACGACCTATGGCGCGCCATTGAAGAATGGGAAGGGCTGCTGGCGGAAAAAACGCTGCTGGAACGGGTGAAGGAAGCAAAAAAGGAACGGGAAGGCAGGGATGTCTCCATCGTTCCCTACGATCCCCGCTACCGGGCCGCTTTCAAGGCGCTCAATGAAGAATGGATTACGGCGCACTGGCAGATGGAAGAACCGGACCATCACGCGCTGGACCACCCGCAGGAACACATTCTGGACAAGGGCGGCCACATCTTCGTGGCGCTTTACAGGGAAGAGCCTGTCGGCGTATGCGCCCTGTGCAGGAAGGATGACCCCGTTCATCAGTACGAACTGGCCAAACTTGCCGTCAGCCCCAGCGCGCAGGGCAAAGGCATCGGCATGCTGCTGTGCCGGACCGTCATCGCCAAGGCGAAAGAACTGGGCTGCAAAAAATCTTTCTGGAAAGCAATACCCTGCTCCGCCCGGCCATCCAGCTATACAGGAAGGCGGGATTCAGGGAAGTGGAGATTTACCGCCCGTCCTATGAAAGGGTGGATATCCAGATGGAACTGGCGCTCCAGTAATGCGCCGCCATCCCGGCCCGTTCCGGAGGAAGGGCCACTATCCTTTCCTCCGGCCAAGAAATTCATGCCCCTCATATCGCCGTCAAATGGTCATCACTCGTTTTCCGGTGAAGCAGCCTGGTATCTGGTGAACAAATTTCATCAAAAGACACGAAGATGATACCCCCGGTTTGAGAGCTGGACATCAGGGCGCCAAAACAATCAAGGCCATAATCGTCCCTGACTGCGGGAGAATCGATGATTTTCAGAATCACGTTATGATCCTCGCCCCCGTCCGTGGTGATATGGTCGCCTATTTCAATCTCCTCTCCGGAAAAATACCTCTTCATCGCCGTTTCCTGATGTTCGGTTTTTATCATGAAGTCACCATTTCTCCAACTGGTTCCGTGCCCGGCAGTTTTTTCTTAGGAAAAAAATCCGGAGCATGCCGTTCCTTCATGCCATGAACATAACACCTTCGCCTCAAATACCCCGTGATCAAGAAAAAAATGTGGGCAGCCAGAGCCTCTGATCTTTTTTAAAAAATCTCCCTTGTTCCGGACGATGGCGAAAGTCGCACTGCCATCAAGGGAAAAGGCAAAGGCGTCCGCGTCCTTCGCCTTTTCCATGCCCCAACGCCAACAAGGCCGTTTCCTCCGTGCAGAGGGGAAACTGCCTGCTGTTTTTCTTCCTCCAGCCCGTTCCCTTCATTTTTCCGCTTCCTTATCAAGCGCAGCCACTCCCTCTTTTATCGGGTTCCCGGCAAAAACGAATCTCCGGACTAGGAAGAAGAGAAGTTCCTTTCAGCACGGCGCGACCGGAGAAAGAGATACTTTCCCTATTTGTCTGACGGCGCTCCATTTTCCTCTGGAAATTCCGGTGCTCAACCACCTTCTTCCAAACCGTTTCATTCAAAATCGCCGCCTTTTCCAAAAACCTCCCTTTCTTTCATTTTCAAGCCTTTCTTTACCCTGTCCAACTGGACTTGGCAGGCAAATCGCGTTATGATGCGGCCGCTCCTTTCCTCATGATTTCCGCTTTAACCGGGATCATGAAGCGCACCCATGAAACAGAGAAAAATCATCCATGTGGACATGGATGCCTTTTACGCATCCATCGAACAGCGCGACCATCCCGAGTACCGCGGCAAGCCCATCGCCGTAGGAAGACCGGAGATGCGCGGCGTGGTGGCGGCGGCCAGCTATGAGGCGCGCCGCTTCGGCGTGCGTTCCGCCATGCCTTCCATGAAGGCGATGAAGCTTTGCCCCAAGCTGATTTTCACCCGCAACCGCATGGACGTGTACAAATCCGTTTCAGCGCAGATACGCTCCATCTTCCACCGTTACACGGACTTGGTGGAACCCCTTTCCCTGGATGAAGCTTTTCTGGACGTCACGGAAAACAAGCCGGGCATTCCGCTGGCCGTCGACATTGCACGGCGCATCAAAAGGGAAATCAGGCAGGAACTTCATCTGACGGCTTCCGCTGGCGTTTCCTACAATAAATTCCTGGCAAAAATCGCTTCCGACTACCGCAAGCCGGACGGACTGTTCACCATTCATCCCTCCCGCGCGGAGGAATTCATCGCGCGCCTCCCCCCATTGAGGCCTTCTGGGGCGTCGGCCACGCCACCGCCGAACGCATGCGCGCCCTCTCCATCACCAACGGGGCGCAGCTCCGGGAACGCAGCCTGGATTTCCTGCTCCGCCATTTCGGCAAGATAGGGGGGATCTTCTACAACTTCGCCCGCGGCATGGACGACCGCCCCGTGGAACCTTCCCGCATCCGCAAATCCGTGGGCTGTGAAGAAACCTACCGGACAGACGTCACCAGGGCGGAGGCCCTGGAACAACACCTTCCCCTGCTGGTGGAAGAGCTCACGGGGCGCCTGGCGCGCTCCGGCTTCCGGGGCAACACGCTTACCCTGAAGGTTAAATTCCCGGACTTCGTCCAGAAGTCCCGCTGCATGACCGTTCCGGATTCCCTGACGGAGAAGGAGGACATCCTGCCCCTGGCCCGGACTTTGATGGAAGACCTGGATTCCGGGGACCGCACGTTCCGCCTTCTGGGGCTGTCCGTCTCCCACCCCCAGGAAGAACAGCGGCAAGGAATCTGGGAGCAGCTTTGGCTGGATTTAGAGTACTAATCCTCCCACAGACTCCCATATTTTTAGTATTCTCCCCTTAAAATCAACCTTATCCACAAGATATTGGTGTATGAATGAGCGAAATCCGCTCCAACCTGGTCATAGGTACGTATGAATCAGGAAGAACGTAGACACTGGGCATCATGGATAGGAACGATTGCGGAAGGGGTGGCAGGCGTCAGGGCTGTGGACGGCGGAATTCCCGCCGCCCAGGGCGTGCCTGATCCCGGCCCATCCCGAACGCGCCGTCCCCTCACGGAAACGGAAAAGCGCATCATTGAGCACCAGGGAACGGAACCGCCCTTTTCCGGGCAGTTCGTCAGCTTCTTTGAACAAGGCACCTATGGCTGCCGCAAGTGCGGGGAAGCCCTGTTCCGGTCGGAAGACAAATTCGACGCCGGATGCGGCTGGCCCTGCTTTGACGATTCCCTGCCGGACGCCGTCAGAAGCATCAACGCAGGCCAGGGGCGGCGCACGGAGATCACATGCGCCCGGTGCGGAGCCCATCTGGGGCACATCTTCACCGGAGAACGCCTGACGCCGAAAAACACGCGCTACTGCGTCAATTCCCTTTCCCTGGAATTCCAGGCTGCGCCGCAGCCGGCCATGGCGAACAGCCCCCATTGACGCGCACGGCACGGAAAAAAGGACCGGACGGAAAAGCCGGGAACCGGATAAAAGCTCCGGGAAAATTCTATTTTCCGGAAGAAACGCTCCTCTGAAACATTCATTCCCGCGCCTGCGTAATGTGGTATCATGAGAATGACCACCCTGCGCATCATCCCGGTCCTGCTGGCCCTTTTCCTGGCGCACGCCATGGGCGGGGAGCCCAGAATCGCCATTTTGGGGGACAGCATCCCCTATTCCGGACAATGGCCTGCCCTGGTGGAAGCGGCCCTGCGGCAGACTCCGGCCTACCGGCACGCGGAAATCGTCAGCATGGCGCTCCCCAGTGAAACGGTCTCCGGCCTGTCGGAACCGGGCCACGCCGGGGGCGCCTTCCCCCGCCCGTGCCTTCATGACCGCCTGGATTCCATTCTCTCCAAATACGCGCCCACCCTCGTCATTGCCTGCTATGGGATGAACGACGGCATGATGCAGCCCTTTTTCCGAATCAGGCTTCCAGGCCTATCAACAAGGCATGGAACGGCTGAAAAAAAGAGTGGAAGACGCCGGGGCCCAATTCATCGCCATCACGCCGCCTCCCTATATGGCGGATACCCCGGAAAAGGATGCGGCCCGTTACAACCAGGTGCTGGACACTTATGCCGCATGGCTCGCCAGCCGTAAAAAGGACGGCTGGAAGGTTGTGGACATGCGCCCGGAGCTGGGCCGCCAAATCCGGGAAGCGAAGAAAAGGAATCCCCGCTTCATTTACGCCGGGGACGGCGTCCATCCCGGGCAGGAGGGCCACTTCATGATTGCCAGGGCCATTTGGCCTCCCCTCGCCTCCATCCTCCGCGTGCCCGTCCGCGTCCGTTTTCCGGAAGGGGACGAGTTCAGGAAAGCCCTGGAGCGCCACAACCTGTACAAGCTGGCGTGGCTGACGGAAACGGGCCACCGCCGCCCCGGCATCCCGAAGGGGGTTCCGATTTCCGTTCTTCCCTGCATCCGGGAGGGAGTGGCCGTCTCGGAATGGCACGGCTTCCCGTCCCTTCACTTCAAGGTAGCGGGCAGGAACGCCACCCTCGTTCTCCCCAAAACCCCGGCGGAAAACAGGCCGTGGATCTGGCGGCAGGAATTCTTCGGGAACGAGCCGCAGGCGGACATAGCCCTGCTCAAGGAAGGGTTTCATGTGGCTTACGTGGACGTGCAGAACATGTACGGCGCGCCCGCAGCCATGGACATCATGGACCGGTTTTATGAAACATTGGTCCGGGACTACCGCCTTTCTCCAAAAACGGTGCTGGAAGGGTTCAGCCGCGGAGGCCTCTTTTCCTTCAACTGGGCGGCCCTGCATCCCGGCCGGGTGGCCGCCATTTATGCGGACGCCCCCGTTTGCGACGTGGCGAGCTGGCCCGGCGGCAGGGGGAAGGGAACAGGATCCCCGGAAGACTGGCTCCGCCTGCTGGACGTTTACGGCGCTACAGAACAGGAAGTCCTGAGCGGAAAGCTGAGCCCCGTCAACAGGCTGGCGCCGCTCGCCAACGCGCGCATTCCGGTGCTCGCCGTGGTGGGGGACGCGGACAACGTGGTGCCCCTGGAGGAGAACATGGCCGTAGTGGAACGGAAATACCGCGCCATGGGCGGCAGCATCCGGGTGATCCATAAACCGGGAGCAGGCCACCATCCCCACAGCCTGCCGGACCCGCCTCCCATTGTGGAATTTATCCTGTAATCCGTTCGCGGGACGGGCTCCGCCGCGGCGGAACAGGGAACGCCCGTATCCGGAAAGCCCTTGTCCCCCAGCAGGAAAGCCCCTTCCGCATTCCCCGTTCGCCCCGCACTGGGGAACGGGGGGGATTAGCTTGACTTTCCTGTAATGTCGCCTATTCTGACTCAAGCATTATTTGCAACCACTCACACTTATTATGACCGACCGCAGAATTGTTATCACCGGCATCGGAGTGATCAGCCCCTTGGGCAATGATCTTGCATCCACCTGGGAAGCCATGAAGGCTGGCCGCAGCGGCATTGACACCATCAAGTCCATGGATGTCACCGACTACTCCACGAAAATCGCCGGTGAAGTCAAGGATTTCGATCCCACCCCGTATTTCAAGACGCCCAAGGACGCCCGCCGCGTGGACCGCTTCACGCACTTTGCCATGGGCGCCGCCGGAATGGCTCTCAAGGACTCCGGAATGGATCTGGAAGCGGAGGACAAAACCCGCATAGGCGTCATGGTGGGCAGCGGCATCGGCGGCCTCGGCACGCTGGAAAGCCAGCACGCCACGCTTCTTTCCAAGGGGCCGGCCCGCGTGTCTCCCTTCATGATCCCGTACATGATCAGCAACATCGCCTCTGGCCTCATCTCCATGGAATACGGATTCGGCGGCCCGAACATGTCCATCGTCACGGCCTGCGCCACCTCCAACCACAACATCGGGGAAGCCTGGCGCATCATGAAATTCGGCGATGCGGACGTCATGGTCTGCGGCGGCGCGGAAGCCACCATCCTGCCTACGGGCGACTCCGGATTCAGCAACATGAAAGCCCTCAGCTCCCGCAATGACGAACCCCAGCGCGCCTCCCGCCCGTATGATGTGGACCGCGACGGCTTCGTCATGGGCGAAGGCTCCGGCGTCGTCATTCTGGAAACGCTGGAACATGCCCAGAAACGCGGCGCCAAGATTTACGGGGAACTCGTCGGCTACGGCATCTCCGCAGACGCCCACCACCTCACCGCTCCGGACCCGGAAGGCCGCGGCGCCGCCCGCTGCATGCAGATGGCCCTGGAACACGCAGGCATGAAGCCGGAGGACATTGACTACATCAACACGCACGGCACCTCCACCCCGCTGGGGGACATCTGCGAAATCAAGGCCATCAAGGCCGTCTTTGGCGACCACGCCAAAAACGGGCTGCTCATCAGCTCCACCAAATCCATGACCGGCCACCTTCTGGGCGCCGCCGGCGGCGTGGAACTGGCAGCCTGCCTCATGGCCATGCAGGAAAACATCATCCCGCCCACCATCAACGTGGACAACCAGGACCCGGAATGCGACCTGGATTGCGTGCCCAACAAGGCCCGCGAGGCCAAAGTGGACGCCGTCCTGAGCAACTCCTTCGGTTTCGGGGGGCATAACTCCTCCGTCATCGTGAAGAGATTCGCCTGACCCTTTCAGGAAACCCCTTCCCGGCGGAAGCGCTGATGTTTGTGTCCACCGCAGCCATCGCGCTTCCGCCTTCTTCATTTCACAGCCATGCCTTCCAAAACGCACCAGGACATTCTGCTCATGCGGTGGGCCCTGTTCTCCGTAGCGGGGATCATCCTGATCGTGGTGCTGTATTCCCTGGGCGTCACCCCCGCCTGGGCGCAAGCCCTGAAGGGAGCCATGGCCTCCGCTCCGTTTCTGCTGGCTGCAGATGCTCCGGCCCTCTCCCCCGGCATGGGCTTCCTGCTGTGCATTGCGCTGACGCTGGCCCTGGTTTACGACCTGATCCTGATCCGCGGAACACTCCGTAAAACGGCCGTTCTGGCCGCCTTCCTTCTTCTGCTGGCCTGCTTTACCCCGGTGCTGGGGCTGTGGGGCATCTTCTTCAACGCCGTTCCGTGCCTGCTCTCCGCGGGGAGCGCGGGTGCGCTCGCCATCCTGTGGCCCCAGCCGTCACCCGGCCCGCATCATTCCGAACATCCTCCCACTCATGAATAATCTGGACTATCCCCTTCCCGTGCTTGAACTGGTAACCGCCCTCAAGCAGCTTCCGGGCATCGGCACCCGCGGAGCGGAACGCATGGCCTTGTGGATGCTCCAGGGGCACATGGGGGAAGCGGAGGCGATTGCCCGCACCATCGGCCAGGCGGCGGAACACGTCACGCCGTGCCCCGTCTGCGGCTTTTTCAGCACCGCCGGAGAACTCTGCGCCGCCTGCCGGGATGAAGAACGGGACAGCCGCCTCATCTGCGTGGTGGAACAGGCCACGGACGTCATTCCCATTGAGCGCAGCAGCGCCTACCGCGGGCTGTACCATTGCCTGGGCGGCAAGCTCTCCCCGCTGGACGACGTGGAGCCGGAAGACCTCAATATCCAGTCCCTGGTGGAACGCGTCACCCGGCAGCCGGGCTGTGAAGTCATTCTGGCAACGGGGTCCGACGTGGAGGGGGAAGCCACGGCCACCTACCTCCACCACCTGCTCAAAGAACTGGATTGCAAGATTTCCCGCCCCGCCCAGGGCCTGCCCGCCGGCGCCGGCCTCAGCCATGCGGACACGCTGACGCTGATGAAAGCGCTGGAAGGCAGGACGGCCCTTTGAAAACGCTCTAAAAACAAACCCGGACTCCCTTTGAAAACAATCAGTCACGCATGTAGCAACATCGCTGACAACCAATTCATTAATACACAGCAGATTAAATCTCACGGGCGTATTGTCTGGATTGACATCTGCCGGGTACTCACCATGCTGTGTATTATAGCATCCCATGCCAATGTATGGAACTATTTCAGCGATAATATAATAGGCGCTTGGTCCGTCTTCGTTTTCTTTTTCATTTCAGCCTTGTTTATTAAGCAGGACAGTAAAAAGGCGCTCAATTACAGCCGTTTTCTCAAACTGTTCATTCCTTATCTTCTCTGGTGCCTGATTGGAGCGTTGATCTACTTCAAATTCAATCTTCATGCCATCTATGCCAACATGGTTGCCGTTTTCGGCTGTAATATCTTCAACACCTTCCCCGCCTACGGAATACTGTGGTTCTTGAGGGAACTGCTGCTGTTAAGCCTTGTCAGCCCTCTGTTAAGTAAATTGAATGATGCGGCACTGTTGTTATTTACCGTCATTTTCCAAATTCTGGGGGCTGCCCCCGAATTAATTTACCATGCGGGTTTAGATGGCATCCCCTTTTTATTTAAAGCACAGGGAGCGTACGGCATGTCCTGGTTCCTGCTTGGTATTTTTTGCGCGCGCAGGAAGCGCATCATCCGTCTTCACGCATGGATTTGCGAGCACCTTGCCCTTGTTTCATCCTTGACGCTGGTAATGCTGCTGTGCGCCGCAGTAGGCAAATACGCCATGCAGGATGCCGGAGACAGCCAGCATGCCGCCCTCATATTGATATCCGTCCAAAACATCTTCATGGTCATTTTCCCCATGGTATGCGCCATAGCCTGCACCCGGCTATCTCCGGGAACGGCTACTAAACTATCCAGCCTGGCGCCTTCCGTCTTTTTCGTCTATGTCTTCCACCCCATAGGCATTATGCTATTCTATCACAGCATACCCGCCAGCATTGAAAACAGCACGCTGCACTCCATCCTGAAATTCTTTTGAACCAGTTCTTGTCTTTGCTGTTTCAGTCTTTGTATTCAACATCCTCAGCCGCTTTAAAACGGTGGGAAAATGGATATGCCTTTCCACATGAAAATGCCATAACGGCTAAAAACAGAATAAAAATCCGGAGGAAGGGGCCACGGAGCCCGCATGGCAGAATCCATCCCGCAAATAAAATGGATCTGCACAAACGTACCCCCGCCGTGTGCCAAAAAGTCCACGTTCCCAAATATGAGGAGGGGAATGAAAACAGCTTGAAATATGCCGTTTCAACCTCAATCCCCCGTCATTCCGCCAGGCCGTCCACGCGGGCGCGGTCAAAATCCGCCGGGCAAATCGTCACGTTCACCCGGTCGCCCGGCTTGAGCACATCTCTTAACGGAGCGTTCTTTTTTCTCCACAAAAGCCACAGTAGTCTTGCCGTTCGGCAGGGTGGCGCGGAAAGCCGTATCCGCGATGCGCTCCGCAATAACGGCCACTGCCTGCACCGTCTGGTAGGGATAAAGTTTCATCTGGAAAAATCAGGTTACAAATTCATCAATCCGTTCATCAGGTCGCTCCCGGTCTTGAGCCCCTTCTCCGCGGCGTCCTGAAGCTGGGGCATGACGGGAGCGGGAACCTGGTCTGCGGCCGGAATCCTGAACCCCCCGTTACCCTTTTCCGTGCCATCCTTCCCCCTGCCTTCCCCGGCCCCCTTGTTCAGCAGGCGCGACGCGACGTCCGCCACTTCCGCCACCTTGCCCATGCCGATCTCCGTCAGGCGGTCTCCCGCCGCCTTGATAAGCCGCGCGGACAAGTCTTCCGACGGGTTGTCCAGCGTGCCGCCAATGTTCACATTGGCCCACACCAGATTGCCTCCGGCTCCCTGGCGGGAAGCGGAAAACACGTCGGAAAAGCCCGGCAGGGCGCTCCACAGGCCGTCGGACCGCAGGCCCACCTGCAACCTTCCGTTAAGCTCGCCTCCTTTTCCGATTTCCAGCCAGCCTTCCACCCTCACCAGATTTTCGCTCTCCACCAGAATGTCGGAGACATGCCAGGCGGCTTCCTTATAGCGGAACTGGGCGGACGCCTTGTGCAGGGGGAGCTGGCGGAATCTGGAAGAACCGCAGAAAAGGGCCAGCCTGTCCAGGACGGGAAGCCCGGTCAGCATCCCGTCCTGCAATCTTACCAGCCCGGCCACATGCGTCACGCCGTCCCGGCCGCCGCGCAGGTCCACCCCGCCGCTCACACTGCCCTGGACATGCTTCTTCCAGTCATTCTCCAGGATGGAAGAGGCGGGAACGCTGTTCACCACCATATTCGCCGTCCAGGAGGAGGAAAGGCCGTCCCAGTCCCCCTTGATGTCCACATAGCCGCCGGCATCCGTTCAGGCGGCAGGAGGGAACGTTCACCCGCCTGCTGGAATGGTTGAACTGCGCCGTGCCGGACATCAGGGAAAACTCCGGACAGCCCTTGAAAGGAAGGAGCAGCCTGCCCCCCTGCACGTCAAACTTGTACTGGCTGGACCCGGCATCATGGGTACTCTCCACACGGGGTCCGTTCAGGGCGTACAGCCTGCCGGGAACACCGTAGGAGACGGACAGGGAATCAATGCTCCCCTTTTCCAGGCGGAACGTATCCGGCAGGATATTCTTTTCCACCCAGCTCCTGGGTCCCTCTTCCTTTTCCCGGAAACGGAAGGGCGCCGGGGACAGTTGAAGCTTCAGCTCCGCAATATTCACGGAGGTAATCACAAAGGCGCGCTTCAGCAAATCCCAGCGGCTGAACTCCGTTTCAATGTTTTTTGCCTGGAGGGAGGTTAAGAACTCATGCCCTTCCATCGTCACGCCGTCGCACCGGATGCCGGAACCGTCCCAGTCCAGCGGGGCTATCCTGGCGGCATCCACATTCATGTCGTCAACGGCGGACTGCCCCAGCATGGTTAAAAAATCGTCACTCTTCAAATAGGACCTGACATACAGGTAGGAGCCGGCTACCGCCGCCACAGCCAGCACCAGAGCCCCCAGCACGCCCCACAGCAACAGCTTTTTCCAAATGCCTCCGGCACGGGGCTTTTTCCTGCGTATCCTCCTCATTCTGGACATGGTAACAGACTATATCAAATCCGGCGGCGGTCAAGCCTCCGGATTGGACCTCCGGCTGCCGCAAGCCACGGATAAACGGACATCCGCGCCGGTTTTCCCCCGCTTACCGCGGGCTGTGGTACACCTTGTGCCTTCCGGACGCCATGGTGATAAAGAGCAGGAACAGGGTGTAGGCCGCCAGAAAGCCCATCGGAATAACTGCGCCATGCTCCCCGCGTCCCAGCGCTTCAATGGGGGCGGCCTGCTTCACCCAGATGTTCTGGGCCAGCCAGGTCAGGAAAATCGCCAGCAGCAGCGTGGGCGTCACGAACTTCATGATGAAGCGGTAGATTCTGGGAATGCGGATGACGGAACCGTCTTCCAGATCCATCAGCCCCCGGTCCACTCCCAGCTTCCAGGAGAACAGAATCATCATCACCATGGCGCTTACAAAGAAACACAGGGTGCCCAGGAAGAAATCATACGTATCCATCGCCAGCAGGTTGCCGCTGTACCAGGCGACGATCAGCGTGCCCGTGGCCGTGAAAAAACCCTGCACCACCACGGCCATCTTGCGTTTCAACCCCATGAACTCTTCAATAAAGGACAGGCCCACCTGCATCATGGAAATGGAGCTGGTAACCGCCGCCACGGTCAGGAGCAGGAAAAACAGGCTGCCGAAGATCACGCTGGAGCCCATCTTGGCAAAGGCCTGCGGAAGCACCATGAACCCCAGCGCAAAAGTTCCCTGCCCGGCGGCTCCGGCCACCCCAGGAACGCCACGGCGGCAGGCACCGTCATCATGCCGGCAATGCCCACCTCGCACACCTCGTTGGAGGCGGCCGCGGAAAGGCCGCTCAATGCGATGTCCTCCTTCTTCCTGACGTAGCTCGCATAAGTCAGGATCAGCCCCGTCCCTACGGAAAGGCTCAGGAACACCTGCCCGGCCGCCGCTATCCAAAGTTCAATGTTTTTCAGGCCGTCCCACAACGTCACCTCGGTCAGCCTGCGGGTTCCGCCGGACATTTCCACCTGCCGCACGGCTTCATCCATGGCCCCCCGGTGGGAGGCGGACACCATGGAAACCGTCTTCCACTCCCCGCTGTCCCGGTCCTGCTCCTCCACCAGCACCTTGCTGGGATTCCACATATACCCCAGCCCCTGCTCAATGCTGCGGTCCGGATAGGATGGGTCCGGCGTGCCGATGCACAAAATGCGCACCAGCAGCACCAGGGAAATCAGCAGGAGTATCGGCATGAACCAGCGTGAAAACATCTCGATTCCCTTGCTGATGCCCCGGTAAATGATTCCCAGGTTCAGCAGGATGACCCCACCGACGATCCAGAGCAGCCCGTTGTTAGACAGCAGGGCGCTCCCGTCCCCGTACATCCCCGTGAAACTGAAAAAGGTCTGCGCCGTTCCCTCAGCCGTGGCAAATACCTCCGGCTGGGTCAGCATCTTCCAGAAATAGCCGCAGCACCACGCCTCCACCACCATGTAGTAAAAGGCCACGGAGGAAGGGCCCAGAACCGCGAGCACCCCCAGGAACTTCCACAGCCTGGACCCCTTGGTCAGGTACCAGAATACGCCGGGGGCGCAGTGGGCTCCCATCTGGCCGCCGCGCCGCCCGATGGACCACTCCGCCCATGCCACGGGCACGCCCACCAGCACCAGCATGAGACCGTACGCCACCATGAAGGCGCCCCCGCCGTACTGGGCCGCCAGCCCCGGAAAACGCAGAAAGTTGCCCAGCCCCACGGCGCTTCCGGCCACAGCAAGAATCACGCCAATTTTGCCGGACCACTCGTCTTGTTGCGCCTTTGAGGATGACATGCAGGCAATACTGACAAAAAAAGCTTCATTTTCAAGAGAAAACAGGCCCTTTTGCCACAGAGAAGGCATCATTGCCACTTGACTTTCGTTCGTTTTTTGGAATCATTCTTTTAGAACCAAACCAAAAAACCGACCATGCTCCTCATAGGAAAACCGGCACCTCATTTCAGTGCAAACGCAGTTGTAAACGGTACCATCGTACCGGATTTCAGTCTTGACCAGTTCAAGGGTAAAAAGTACGTGATCCTGTTCTTCTACCCGAAGGACTTCACGTTTGTGTGCCCCACTGAATTGATCGGCTTCCAGGAAGCCCTGGGCGAATTCGACAAGCGTGACGTGGCCGTCGTAGGCTGCTCCACGGACAGCGAGATTCTCCCACTGGGCCTGGGTGAACACCCCCGTGACCAGGGCGGCATCCAGGGCGTGAGCTACCCCATCGTTTCCGACATCAACAAGACCATTTCCGCCGACTACGGCGTTCTGGCCGGAGACGAGGAAATTGACGAAGACGGCAACGTGGAAGTCAACGGGGAACTGATCGCCTACCGCGGCCTCTTCCTGATCGACAAGGACGGCATCGTCCGCCACCAGCTCATCAACGACTTCCCGCTGGGACGCTCCATTGATGAAGCCATCCGCGTGGTAGACGCCCTCCAGCACTTCGAACTGTACGGAGAAGTCTGCCCCCTTGGCTGGCACAAGGGTGAAGCGGCCATGACCCCGTCCCACGAAGGCGTGGCCTCCTACCTCAGCAAGTAAGCTGCCCCGGCAATATTTCAAGGCCGTTCCCTTTTCCGGGGAACGGCCTTTTTGCCGCTTTTCTCTAACATATAAGTATTGACAACGAACCCTTCCGTTCTAATTTACCCGGAATGAACTACTTCATGCCGGCTTTCCTGTTGATTTCTGCCCTTGCAGGCTCCGTCTGGGCCGCAAATGCCCAAGCGCCTGAAAACATCAGGGACCTTGAAACAGCCTATCAAAAATTCTGCACCAGGCGCGGGGAAGCTCTTCTTCCCGCATTTTCAAAAAAACTTCTCGCCCTCCAGCAGCAGGCGGTCAATCAATCCGACTTTGAAAAAGCCAAACAGATTCAATCCGTTCTTCAAAACATCAAAAAAGATATTCTCTCTCCGCCTTCTTCCAACACCATCGACCCGTTCTTCATAGGAAAGGCGTGGAAAAAGAACGGGGACAGCAACGAATTCACGCAGTTTCTGGATGCCGGGCTGAGGCGGTTCTCAAAAGACGTTAAACAAACAGCATTCCAGCCCCAGGACCAGTGGGCGGACCCCGGAAAATCCTCCCGGGAAATAGTGGTCTTCACCGGGGAGCCCCTGCGCATCTGGGTTAAAAAAGACGACTCCACCATCATTCAAATTTACAAGGACTCCAGTACTGACTGGCTCACCCTGCAAGACGGCAGGCAAAACATCATCAAATCACCGGAGCCGGGATTGAACAACCTGCATCAGGAATTCCTGACGGAATACTCCAAGGCGTGCCAGCCGTTAACCCGGAAATATCTGGCCGCCGTGGAAAAAAGGCAGAAGCAGCTGGCCCAGCAGGGAAGCATGGAGGAAGCGATCGCCATCCACAATTACATGAAGCCATTCAATTCCGAGGGCAGACCGGTGGACCAGCTGTTAAACGGAATCTGGAAGAACCAGGCGGGAGAGCTGTATGACTTTTCCAATAAATCAAAAGCGGCCAAGAAAGGCCCGGACGGTTCCCTGAAATTTTATCTGGTTTATACGTCCGCCAGTCCTGCAGGGGAATGGAAAATGGCTCGTGTGGACCGGGGGACGGAAAAGGGCATGGAAGTCATTTTCTTTTCCGCCGGAGGAAAAGTGTACCTCATTCCGAACAGGCCCTCCCGCTTTTTCTCTATCTTGACGCGCGTATCCGGTACCTGACGGCCCTTTAAGGCGCACATTCCCGGCTATCCCTCCTTCCCCGGCCGCGGCCTCTCCCTTTCCGGAAATGCCGGAACTGTCATAAATCAGGAGGAATACGCGCACGCCCCTTGAGCCGCACAGGGGTGTTTGCTACATCCTTGGCATGAATATGGATTTCATGGCAGCCGCATCCTCCAGGGAAGATATCTGGACAAGAACCATGGATTTTCTGAACATGCCGGACTGGCTCAAGCTGGAGATGGTGCAGTCCGTGGGCGCCAAAATCCTGCATGTGGTGATATGGCTGGTGGTCAGCTGGATTCTCCTGAAGCTGCTCTGCCAGGTACTCCGGAAAATCACCGCCCTGAAAATGTCCCCCCAGGCGTCCCGCCTGACCGTTAAAATAGTCAAGGAGGCAGGCTACATCATCATCGGCGTGGAAGCCTTCGCCCTGATGGGGTTCGACATCCTCACCCTGCTGGGCGCGGCCAGCATCATCGGCGTGGCGGTCGGCTTCGCCTCCCAGACTTCCCTGTCCAACATCATCAGCGGCCTCTTCCTGGTGGGGGAAAAGCAAATCAACCTGGGGGACATGATTGAAGTGGGCGGCATCACCGGCAATGTGGACTCCATCAACCTCATGTCCGTCCAGCTCCGGCTGCCGAACAACACCATGGTCCGCATACCCAATGAAATGATCATCAAAAACCCGGTGAGCAACATCACCCGCTTTTCCACGCGCCGCTGTGACCTGGACCTGGGCGTGGACTACAATTGCGACATTGAACACGTCGTGAGCATATTGCAGGAAGTGGTCAAACAGAACAAGCTCTGCCTGGACGACCCGGCTCCCGTCATCATGTTCACCGGATTCCAGGATTCCTCCCTGGGATTCAAAATCGGCGCCTGGTGCCTGAAGGACAACTTTCTGGACTGCCAGAAAACGCTTGCCCACGACATCAAGCACCGCTTTGCGGCAGAGGGCATTTCCTTCCCCTTCCCCACCCGCAGTCTGGAGAGCAGAAGCCCCATCCAGGTGGAAATCTCCGGCACGGCGGAGAAAAATCAGTAGGTGCTCTCTTTTTGCTTTCTTTTTGCCCCGTGAAATTTCAATCTTGTCTGCGTAAAATCCGCATCTATGTCTGACACATCCGCACCCGCCTATCAAAGAATCCTCCTGAAACTCAGCGGAGAAGCCCTGCGCAGCCCCGGCAGCATGGACAACATTTCCCCGGAAATCGTCGCCCGCATTGCTGAAGAAATCGCCCAGGCGCACCGCGCCGGCGTGCAGATCGGCCTGGTCGTGGGCGGCGGCAACTTCTGGCGCGGGGCTAAAGCCAGCGTGCGCGGCATGGACCGCGCCACGGCGGACTACGTAGGCATGCTCGCCACGGTGATGAACGCCCTGGCTCTCCAAAGCGCGCTGGAACGCGCGGGAGTCCCCTGCGTGGTGCAGTCCGCCATTGAAATGAAAAACGTGGCGGAATCCTTCATCCGCCTGAAAGCCCGCACCTACCTGGACAACAATAAAATCGTCATCTTCGCCGCCGGCACCGGCAATCCGTTCTTTTCCACAGACACTACGGCGGCCCTGCGCGCCAGCGAGATCAATGCGGAAGTGGTCATGAAGGCCACCTCCGTGGACGGCGTTTATGATGCGGACCCCAAGAAGGTTTCCGACGCCAAGCGCTTTGACGCCATTTCCTACCAGGAATGCCTGGAACGTCAGCTCAAGGTGATGGACTCCACGGCCTTCACCCTGTGCATGGACAACAAGAAGCCCATCATCGTATTCGACATGCACACGCCGGGCAACATCACGCGCGCCCTGCTCGGGGAACCCATCGGCACCACCATCAGCTGAACTCCGCACGCCCCTTTTCCAACCTACAAAAAACACTTAGCACCCACCACAATCATGGACGCAGAAACATTAATATTGGAAACGGAGGAATCCATGCTCAAGGCCGTGGACTTCGCCAAACAGGAATTCTCCGGCGTGCGCACGGGAAAAGCCTCCCCCGGCCTCGTTGAAAACCTGGACGTGCACGTCTCCAGCTACGGCTCCGTCATGAAGCTGAAGGGCCTGGCCGTCATCAGCACGCCGGAACCCCGCCTCATCCTCATCCAGCCCTTTGACCCGAGCACCGTCCATGACATCGGCCGCGCCATCAATGAAAGCAAGTTGAACCTCAACCCGCTGGTGGAAGGCCGCTCCATCCGCCTGCCCATTCCCGCCCTCACGGAAGAACGCCGCAAGGACCTCGTGAAGCTTGTCAAATCCCAGGCGGAAGAAGCCCGCGTGCGCGTACGCGGCGCCCGCAAGGCCGGCATGGACTCCGCCAAAAAGCTCAAGGCGGACAACATCGTCACGGAAGACGGCCAGCGCGATCTGGAAACGCAGATCCAGAAGCTCACGGACAAGTACGTGAAGGACATTGACGAGCTGGTGGCCGTCAAGGAAAAGGACATCATGACCATCTGAGCCAGAACCATCCATCCCCAACCATTTTACGACAATGACAGACAACGTAACAAACTTCCTCGCCTCCGGCATTGAAATCAAGGGAACCATCCGTTTCCAGAACGACATGCACATCGACGGCAAAATCGAAGGTGAAATCATTTCCGACAAGGGAAAAGTCACCATCGGAGAAACCGCCCAGATCAAGGGCGACATCACCGCCGGAGACGTGCGCATCTACGGCAACGTAGAAGGCAAGGTCACCTCCGACCGCTGCGAACTCAAGCAGCAGGCCCGCGTCGTCGGGGACATGAAGACCCGCAGCCTCGCCATGGAAGAAGGCGCCCACCTGCTGGGCCGCACGGAAATCGGTTAAAACCGCGAACCTCATTTTTTTCATCAAGCCGTTCCTTCCTGCGCGAGGGAACGGCTTTTTACGCCCGGTGGCAGGGCAGCCCGGCAGAAAAAGAGGAATACTCCGCTTGAAAAACCGGTAAAGACGGAAAACTCCCATCCGGGAGCGGAAGGCTCCCGCCTTTCGCATTTACGTCCGTCCGAAGCAAAGCTGGGCTTTCTTCCCTTTCTCCCGCAGCCGCACTTGATGAGGACCGGAAGGCCCTCATTCCCGGGCGGAACGCCGATTCCCACTTTTGCGGCAGGCAGGCCAGGCCCCCGGTGGAACCTGGCCGCCAACAGGGCAAAAAACGGGAGGTGGAGCAAAAGCCGCTCCGTTATCCCGCTTCCTCAGGAAAGGGGCGGACGCACGATGGACCAGGAACGCGGCTGCGCGGGGTCCAGCACCTTCTTGATAAAGGCGTTCACCTGGTCCAGCTCCATGTTCCTGATGGCGACTGTCTGCCGTTCAAACGCATCCAGGGGCAGCCCGAACAGGATATCCAGAGCCAGCATCTGGCACAGGGCTCCGTTGGACTGCATGGCCAGCAGGCGGGAGGAAAGGGCGGACGCCTTGGTGCGTTCCAGCTCCTCTTCCGTCATGCCGCGCTCATGAATCATCTCCAGAGTCTTTTCCAGCCGCCGCCCGGCTTCCTCCAGTTGTTCCGGAGAGGTGCCCAGGTAGAAGCAGATGCCTCCGGCGTCCATGCCGATGAACAGGGAGGAGCTGGCATAGTAGGCCAGCCCGGCTTCCTCCCGGATGTTGGTGAAAACGGGACCGGCCATGTCACTGCACCAGGCCTGGAACAGCAGCGCCTGCGCCATTTCCGGGGAAGCCACGTCCACGCACGGCATTCCCACCACCAGCACGGCTTGCTGCTTGTCCAGCACGGACACCTCCCGGCCAGCGCGCAGCGCGGGCGTGGGAGTCAGGACCGGCGGCATTCCGGCCCTCATTCCGCCAAGACGCTTTTCCAGAAGAGGGAGAACCTCCTCCTTCCTGACATCTCCGGAAATGCATATCACGGCATTGGAGGCGCAGATGATGCGTTCATACTGTTCCTTCACGTCCCGCACTGTCAGTGAAGAAAGGCTCTCCGGCGTGCCGGACGGGGAATTCCGTAGGAAACATGGCCGTAGGCCACCTTCCGTTCCTGCCGGAACGCCACGGAAAGCGGATCTTCCAAATCCTCCTCCGCATCCGCCACAAAGGACTCCTTCTCCCGGAGGAAGGCGTCCTCCGGGAAGGAGGGATTCATCACCACATCCGCCATCAGCTCCAGTCCGGAATCCAGGTCTTCCGCCAGAATCTGGCAGCCCACGCTCAGGGAATTGTTGCCTGTGGAGGTATTGATGGCCCCTCCGATGTCCTCCAGAAAACGCGCTATGTCCCCTGCAGAACGCGTGGCGGTCCCTTTCAGCAGGCATTCGGACATCAAATCCGTCACCCCGGCGTCATCTTCATTCTCCGCACGGCAGCCGGCCTTGAAGGCCAGGCAGGCATAGGCCAGCGGAAGGCGGTGGTCCTCACGAATCACCACCTTCATGCCGTTGCCAAGCACATGCTCGCTCAGGGCCGTTTCCGTCCCGGCGGCGGAACCGTCTTCCTCCGCGGCGTTGCTGCCCACGGGATCCAGGCTGACTTCCGTCACATTCGGGGAGGACAGCCAGGTGGAGCACACGCGGTGCAGGTCTTCCGTGGTCACCCGTTCAATGGCTTCCTGCCATTCTGAAGACAGGTTCAAATTGCGCGCCCCGAACCAGTCCGCCCCCATTTCCGAGGCCACTCCGGCGGCGGAACTCCTGCGGCGCAGGCGGCTGACCCGCGTCTGCTTGCAAACTCTCTTCAAATCCTCCGTAAAATCCTCCTGTGCCAGATTCCGCAGTTCCTGGAGCACCAGGTCCCGCACCTTGTCACGCTGGGCGCGGTCCACGTCAATGCTGATGGTGAACGCCCCTTCGTCAGTCTCGGACTGGTTGGAATGCACCTCAATGCTGTACACCAGCCCCAGGCGGTCGTGGAACTTTTCATAAAAACGCGCGGAACGGCCCCCGCCCAGGATGCTGGCCAGGGCGGAAAGAGCCGGCGTATCCGGATGGCCTGAACAGGGCAGGCGCCAGGCAAGGTTCAGTTTGGAATAAGGCACGGCAAATTCCCTTGCGCACCCTGCGGGAACCGAACTGGTGCGGTTCATGGGGAATAAGCTCCCGGTTCAGGGGCGGGACTTTAAATCTTCCACCAGCAGTTCCAGATGGGAAAAAAATCTCCGCGGCATCCACATCCCCCGCGATGGAAAGCACCACATTGTTCGGAACATAGCGGCTGGCATGGTAATCCAGCACGTCCTGGCGCGTCAGGCAGTCAAACGCGGCGGGTTCCCCAGCACGGGCCAGCGGCGCGGATGCTTGAGATACAATGTCTGCATCAGAAGCTGGTAAGCCACGGAATCGGGATCGTCCGCGTATATGGCCATCTCCCGGCGCACCACCCCCTTCTCCCGCTCTAGTTCATCCTCCGGGAACGTGGGGAAAAACACCAGCTCCGTCAGAAGGTTCAGGAAAATCTGCCAGGAATCCGCAGGGCCGTCTATATAATACACGGTGCGGTTCACGCTGGTATAGGCATTCCAGTGGCCGCCGCGTTCCTGGACCTTGCGGGCCAGGTCCTGCCCGGAATAATGCTCCGTTCCCTTGAACACCAGGTGTTCCAGCAAATGGGAAAGGCCGCTCCCCTGCCAGTGGCCCTCATTCATGGACCCGGTGCCCACCCAGTACTGAAGGGACACTACGGGATGGGACTTGTCCTCCTTGATCAAAACCGTCAAACCGTTTCCGAAACGGCGCGTCACAGGCTCCTTGGCTGAACTCATGTTTCTTAGCGTGCCTTAAGACGGCAGGCCATGCAAGCCGCCGCTCCGTCCACGCCGCGGCACTGTCAGACTTACCCCGGTTTTAAAAAACGCAGTTGAATCGAAAACCTCCCTAAAAAAAACATGCTGACTGCACATTTTTTTGAACAAATCTTAAACTCTGTTACTCTATCAGTCGTAGAACGGCAGATTATGTGCCGTTTATCATCAACAACACCAACCTCACACATCATCATATGAAAAAGATCCTCGCTGTAGCAGCCTTTGCTTTCGCATTCAGTGTCAACGGTTACGCCCAGGAAGCCGCCGCTCCGGCCGATTCCTCCGCCCCCGCTGCTCAGAAGTGCTGCAAGAAAGACAAAAAGTGCGACAAGAAATGCGACAAGGAAGGCAAGTGCGGCAAAAAATGCGACAAGCCCTGCAGCAAAGGTGAAAAGCCCTGCGACTGCTCCAAAAAGGAAGAAGCTCCCAAGGCCTAACCTCACGGAAACCATCACAATGAACGCGAACCCTTGCCGAACCCTTTCGGCAAGGGTTTTCTCCACCGGGTGGGCGTAAAACCGTCCGTCCCGTTGACCATGAAATTACTTGATTTGAACCTTCAACCCATTTTATAAACTGTCATCATGAAAACGACTTCCATTCTTACCATCGGCTGTGCGGCCATTGCGCTGTCCATCACCTCCTGCACCAACTTCGGTTCCCCGAACGCCTACAACCTGAACGAAATCGGCGGCGCACAGGAAACCTATACCGGTACGGTCACCAGTGTGGAAAACGTCAAAATCCAGGCCAATAACGCCAATACCGGCACCGGCATCGGTGCAGTGGCGGGCGGCCTGACCGGCGCCATGTTCGGCGGCGGCAACGCCAAGTACGCTACGGCAGCGGGCGGCGCCATTCTGGGCGGCATCGCCGGCAACCAGATTGACAAGGCCGTGAACAACACGACCGGGGAACGCATCACCGTGCGCCTGGACCAGAAAAGGAACGGCACCCGCAACTACACGGTCGTGCAGGTCGCCAGCAGGAACAACCCGATCCAGGTCGGACAGCGCGTGCGCGTGATCATCGGCAACAACGGTTCCCGCGTGCTGGCCTACTAATTGGCCCTCCTTCACTGACCAGCTACATACCGGCATGATCTTCGGCACCTTACCCGGCGGCGCTCCAGTAGAACTGTTTGAACTGTCTTCCGACAAGCTGACGGTACGCATCAGCAACTACGGGGGGGCGCATCATCTCCGTCGTCAAGGACGGCATGGACATGATCGTAGGGCCCAAGCACTTTGAAGACATGCTGAAAGACACCTGTTATTGCGGTGCGATTTGCGGCCGTGTCGCGAATCGCATCGCAAAAGGCAGGTTCTCCATTGACGGAGACTCCCATTCCGTGGTCGTCAACAACGGCCCCAACCACCTGCACGGAGGCGTGCAGGGCTTCGACAGCAAAAAAATCTGGCAGGTGCAGGAAGCCACGCGCAACACGCTGGTGCTTACCCTGCACTCCGCAGACGGGGAGGAAAACTATCCCGGCAATCTGGAAGTGGTAGCCACCTATACCGTGGTGGAAGAAACCCTCCACCTCCGGCTGGAAGCGTACGCGGACGCGGCCACCATCGTCAACCTCACCAACCACGCCTACTGGAACCTTTCCGGCAAGCTCACCATTGACTCCATGACGCTGGAGGTGCGGGCTTCCGCCTACACCCCGGTGGACGCCACCAACATTCCGGACGGCCGCATCCTTCCCGTGGAAGGAACGGACTTTGACCTGCGGAAGGCAGCCCTGCTGGGAGAACGCAACTCCGCCGCCCATCCGGACACCGCCGCCGGACTGGACCACAACTACGTGCTGGATTCCGAACCCGGCGACAAAATCGCCGCCATCCTTCTGGACCCGGAATCCCGCCACCGCCTGATCGTGGCGACGGACGCGCCCGGCCTCCAGGTGTATACCGGGGAATACCTGCCCCAGGCGCGCCAGGGAATCGCGCTGGAAGCCCAGGGCTTCCCCAATGCCGTCAACACGCCCCACTTCCCCAGCGTCATCCTGCGTCCCGGCCAGTCAGCCACGCGCAATATCACCTGGACCGTCAGGTAAAAGGCATATCCGCAGTCCCCTGCGCGGGAAAGGCAGGAAATGTTCCGGCGCGCCAAACTCCGGAACCCCATCTTTCAGCTTTTCAGGCGTGCGCTGTCAAGACGCCGCATAAAGGGCTTCCGCCACCACCTTTTGCAGGCCTTCCGCCATGCGTTCCATGGAACGGCCCACAAAAATCAGGTCCGCCACGGAAATCAGATTGTCCTGATACTGTTCCGGCAGGCGCGTGAACGTATCCGTCATGGCCGCCGCATGCTCCGCCAGCGTCTCCAGCGCGGGAACCAGCTCCGCCAGAGCCTTCCCGTCCCAGGAGGAGACGGCCTTGTTCACCGCTCTGAACTGCTCCGCCATCTCCCGGTAAACGGGGTCCGCCTGGGCGGCCTCCCGGATGCGGGGGCGCTTGTTAAGCTTGTTGGCCCTCTTGGCGATCGTCACGGCCTCATCCCCGATCCGTTCATACATGGAAGACATGCGTATGGAAGCCAGCACCACCTTGAGATCGGAGGCTACGGGACTGAAAAAAGCCAGCAGATGCAGGCCTTCCCGGTCCACCGTCATTTCCAGCTCATCCAGCTCCTCATCCTCCGCAATGGCCTGGTTGGAGGCGGATTCATTCTGCTGCAGCAGCCCGGCGGCAGCCAGGTCAAGAGCGCTCTGCGCCTTGTAGGCCATCTGGAGCAAATGCGTATTCAGGGAGGAAAGGGCGGCGTCAAACTCCCTCAGGGTGTGCGCGTCGTGATTCATGATTAGGAATATTGGCTTGATGACTGGCGGCGCTTTTGCCGGCATGGTAAAAAATGTGCTGGCGGCGCAGGCTGTTCCTTTTGGCGGAGGATGCGGCCAGCCTCCGTACAACGCCGGAGGAAAGGGAAAAATGCCCGGCTCCCTTTCTGGAAGTAAACTTTGAAAAAACCATAAACAACTCTCTGTTAACTGAATCTTCCCGTGATATAATCCTCCGTTTCTTTCATGGAAGGATTGGAAAAAATCTTCTCCGTGGAATCAAACTCCACCAGTCTTCGCAGCATGAAAAAACCGGTCAGGTCGGAAACGCGGGTGGCCTGCTGCATGTTGTGGGTAACCACGATGATGGTGAACTCCTCCTTGAGCCGGTGCATCAGCTCTTCCACCCGCACTGTGGCAATGGGGTCCAGGGCGGAACAAGGTTCGTCCATCAGCAGGATGCGAGGCTTCACGGCAATGGAACGGGCGATGCACAGGCGCTGCTGCTGTCCCCCGGAAAGGCCGTTGGCGGAAGCATGCAGGCGGTCCTTCACTTCATCCCATAAGGCGGCATGCCTCAGGCTTTCCTCCACCGCTTCATCCAGAATGCCGCGGTTCCTTACCCCCGCCAGCTTCAACCCGTAGGAAACGTTCTCATAAATAGTCATCGGGAAGGGATTGGACTTCTGGAAAACCATCCCCACCTCCCGGCGCAAATGGATGGGGTCCAGGGACGGGGAAGTCACGTCCACCCCGTCAATGCGGATGGAGCCGCCCGTGACGCGGGCCTCCGGAATGCGGTCATTCATCCGGTTGATGCAGCGCAGCAGCGTGGACTTTCCACATCCGGAAGGGCCGATGAACGCCGTCACCCGGTTCCTGGGAACCTTCATGGTGACATGGAACAGGGATTGCTTGCTCCCATAACAAACATCCAGGGAATCCACCTCTACGGCGGTCTGGTCGGCGGCGGCTGGATGCGGAGTCATGTTCGGTCAAATGGCGCGTCCTGCGCCGTTGACCGCATGGTATCCCAAAAACGAAGCTCCAGGTCTACTACGGGTTTGTGACAATTTCTTAACCTGGCTTTTTGAGAAAAAAAAAAAACACGCAGCGGATTTAGAATCCGTTTACTTTTAATTGACTATAAAACTAAATGAGTGTGAATGCAAAAACACGTTTGGTCTTTTCTTTTTAGAGATACGTTTTTACTTGCAAAACGAGAACTATTTTTCTTGCCCGGAAAGAACTATTTTGTATGTTGATATGACGTGCCGGAAAACCTATTGGCAGCAGCTTTGCGTCTCCCAGTTTTTATAATAGATTTTAATAATTTTCAGGAAAATTACGATGAAAAGAACAATTCCGCAAACCCAAAGATTTAAACATATAAGCAAGGGTTTTGCCCTGATTGCCACCATCACCCCTGATGATGCTCCTGGCCCTCCTCAGCGTTGGCCTTCTTACCATTGCATCCTCACAGGTCCGCATTTCCGAAAAACAGCTCTTTGCCCGGAGGCCAAATCCCTCGCCAGGTTTTCCCTGGAAGTGGCCCCTCGGGCAGCTCCAGTGTGAGCTGGGACCCGACCAGCGCGTTTCCGCCAACTCGGGCATCCTTTCCTCCGGCGCCAGCGAAGGCAACGCCCCGTACATCCTGGGCGTCTGGAACAGCTGGGATACCTGGCTCAACAAGACTAACTCCCAGGGCATGAACATTTCTTCCACCTACGATACGGGAAGAAAGTCCATGTTCCGCCGCTGGCTCATTTCCGACCCGGACCTGCGCAGGCTCAGCACGCTGGAAGCGGGCAAAAGCCTGCTGGGCAAACGTTCCCTTACCAACCAGAATTTTCGCAGTGTCGCCTTGGTGGACCATGGCACGGTGGGAACGCCCGTAGGCGCCAAGAACCAGGACAAAAAGGAAATCTACGCCCGCATGGTGCGTGTGGACGATTCATCCAAAACCATTGGCCTTAAAAGAAATTCCAGCGTGCGTAAATACATTGCGTGGTGGGTAACGGGAGAAAACCAGAAGGCGCGCATCAACCTGATGCCGCATGCCTCGGAAGAAAGCACGGATGCCCTGACGGTGATGCGCTCCACGTGGGACACGCCCGGTCCTGATTTGGAGCCCCTCAACCTTTCTTCCATGATGGCATCGAGTTCCGGAAACGACATGTCCACAGTCAGAAAACTCATCTCCCTTGATACGATACTGGCTAACAGTAAAAACGGCCGGCTGAAAGACTTGGGAGAGGTGTACCATGACATCTCCCTGGTTTCTTCCAGTCTCTTGACGGATTCTAAATTCGGTGGATTGAAAAAAAGACCTGAACATCATGTTTTCACAGGAAAAACTGCCTGAAGATTTCCGTGGAGACACCTCTGATATCGGCCTCCGCCCGTACACGTCAGAGGACGGCAGCCCAACTGAGCAGAACCGCCCGATCGGTTCCTGGAACCAGCTCTACCTGTGGGCCAACGTGTGGGACTCCTCCACGAAGAGGAAGGCCAGGACACTTCCGCCGCCCTGCAATGGGACGGCCGCTCCGCCAGCACATTGATTGCGGCTGATGCCGCCGCAAACATGGAAATGATGGACAACCGCTACACGTACATGCGCCATCCCATCCTGCTGCGCTTCTACTCCTTCGTAGGGATTCAGTACGTCAAACGCGAGGCCCAGCACGGAGCCCGCGGAGGCCATATTGACGTGCGCGTTTCCGTGATCCCGGTGTATGTCTGGTGGAACCCGTACAACGTGGACATGAAATTCCCAGGGAGCGGAAGGCGGTCCCTGGGGCTCTTTCTTCGGAGAGCACCGCTACATGCCGCTCATGCAGACCAATAATTATGGCCGCATGCAAGGCAATCTGATCGAAAACTGGGATCCCTCTACGGCCACCTACTCAGAATCACCCTTTTCCCCGTATTCCCCCAACGACGGCTATAACAACCGCCAGATTGCCGACTTTGGAGCCTCCTTCCGGAAAACGTCGCAATTAACGTCAGGAGGGGTAGGAAAAGCCGGGGAGCCTTCCACGCTCAAAGCGGGCGAAATCGTCATTTTCGCCCATCCCGTCGTCGAACGGATCGAACACGGCAACATGGTCACGCAATCCAAGGCAAACAAGAACGATGTGCGCGTGGACAACTTTGCTTTCAAGGAAGGCTGGGACCAGAGCCCAGGACAGGTCAGTTCCTATGCTATCAACCAGGCTGACGGCATTCAGTACCAGTATCTTTCCGGCAGCGGTTATGAAGACAGGGGGACGGCCATGATGTCCATCAAATTTGCGGAAACGCTGGACGATCTCAATTACACGCCTAACAGCGTTGTTCTCTGCACCAAGTATACAGACGAATTTTTTTCCTCCAGTTCCAACAAACTCGGCTCCATCGTCATGGTTTCCGGCATCATGGATCCCAAGCAAATTGGCAAAGCAGGGAATTTAACCGCAAACACCGGAGCAGACATGAATGTTTTCTCCAAAGCCATGCCCTCTATTCTGAACCTGAACTGGGGCGCGTGGGAAAAGCCCCTGCTTGACCAGGTCAAACTGCCTGCGGACATGTTCCTGGACAACGAAGGACCGGACGACAACCTGAAACGCCGCGGCAAATACGGCTCTGCGGCCCAGGATTCCACGTTCGTGGCCTACTACGGAGTATCGGTCAAATGGGGCAAGCCTCCGGTGATCGGAGCCTACCCGGAAGGCAAGGACTACCGCGCCAAGACATGGCAGCACTCCAGCCCTCTCTTCTGGGGTGGGCAGATGCCCACCGCCTCCGAGCTCGGACGCCTCTACAGCCCCTACCAGTTTGAAGTCAAAAACGCCAACAGCGACTTCTTCCCCATCACCATCTCCAACATCCTCTCCAACGACGGCACCAGGCTCTCCCCCTTCGGCGGACCGGGCGCCGAGCAGGTCAACAAGATCGTGGCCGCGGAACTCCCCTTCCAGCAGCCCTCCAGCCTCGCCGGCTTCGCAGGCTGCCGCCTCACCCCGGGATGGTACAGGAGCGACTCCAAGGCGGCCGTCGCCAAGCGCTTCGCCTACCAGTCCGGCGTGCCGGGCGTGGGGATCGGCAACGCTTTTGCCGACCCCATGCTCCCGCCCGACAAGGTCTTCTCCCACAATGAAATCATGGGAGACGCTTCCCTGGGCGACTTCTGGGACCACGGCCTGATGGTCAACGACGCCCTCTGGGACTCCTGGTTCGCCTCCTCCCTGGCCGCGCGCCCCTCCAGCATCGGAGGCACGGGCAGGGAGGAACTTAAAACCGTGCTTCAACAGGCCTTCTCCACGGACGCCTCCTCCAACAAGGCCGCCGGCATTGCCAACAGGCGCTTCGTGCCCGACCTCCAGGGCAAGCCCTCCGAGGCCGTCGTCGAAGAACTCTCCAAGACCGACGAAGGCTACAAGCACGCCTCCAAGTACCTCACCGTGGCCGGGGGCTTCAACGTCAACTCCACCTCCCAGCGCGCCTGGGAAGCCACCCTGCTTGGGCTCAAAAAGCGCAAGCTCCTCTACTCCCGGAGCGGGACCCCCTCCGTGCTCAACAACAGCCAGACGGCCTTCTCCCGCTTCGGGGTGGCCAGCAGCGACAAGTCCCACGTGGACGACTACGGCTCGGTGGGCGTAACCCAGGGCATCCCGGACGGGGAGGCCATGGCGTGGTCCGACCTCAGAACGCTCAGCGACTCGCAGATCAAGTCCCTGGCCCGGAACATGGTCCAGGAGGTCAAAAAGAGGGGCCCCTTCCTGAACATGTCCGACTTCGTCAACCGCCGCCTGCAGAGCGGGGAGATGGGGGTGAAGGGGGCGCTTCAGGCGGCCATCGACGAAAGCTCCATCAACAGCACCTTTGACGAACTCTCCGACATGGTCATCACGCCCAAGGGAGGGTACCCGAACCAGGACGCGGCCAAGGGATCGGTGTACACGGCGGCTCCCGGCTACCTGATCCAGTCCGACGTGCTGGCGGTGCTGGGCAATATTTTAACGACGCGCGACGACACGTTTACGATCCGGGCCTACGGGGAGCTGACCAACCGCGAGGGTGTGGTGCTGTCGCGGGCGTGGTGCGAGGCGGTGGTGCAGAGAGGGATCAACTACGTGGACCCGGTGGACAGTCCGGAGACGCCGGTCAAGAAGATCAACATGAAGAGCGGAGCGCTGGAGGAGACGGAGCTGAGCGCGGTGAACAAGGCATTCGGGAGGAAGTTCAACATCGTCTCCTTCCGCTGGCTGTCTCCCGAGGAGGTGTAATAAAAGAGAGAGAGAGTTTTTCTTCTTCCCGGCCAGCGCCGCTTCCCATCCACGGGGAGCGGCTCTTTTTATGCTTAAGGGGAGGGAGGGAAAGAAAGATAGGGGTTATAAGGTTTATAGGGGTAATGGAGCCTTCCCTATCACCCCTATCTCCCCTATCTCCCCCAAAGACAGCCCCCCACAACCACATCCTTGCAGTTTGTGACGATTTCTTAACCAGGTTTCACTTCCTCACCATGGGGGCGGGAGGGTATCACTTCCCCGTCTTCCGGCATGAACGGCGCCACAGTCCGGGAAGCGGAAGACGCAACACAACAGAAAAGACGCCATGAAATTTGTCGCCAAAATCCTGACCATCGCAGCCGCTCTCAGCTCCCTGAGCATGGCCGCCGAGAAAGTAACCGTTGACAGCAGCATCAAGCCGTATGCGCCCACCAGCGGCGTTTCCGGCAACCTGAGCGCCGTCGGTTCCGATACGCTGAACAACCTGATGACCCTTTGGGCGGAAGGATTCAGCAAGAAGTACCCCAGCGTCAAAATAGGCGTTGAAGGCAAAGGGTCTTCCACGGCTCCCCCCCCCTCACGGCAGGGACGGCCCAGCTCGCCCCCATGAGCCGCCAGATGAAGCGGGAGGAAATCGCCGCCTTTGAAGCCAAATACGGCTACAAGCCGACGGAAATCAAGGTGGCCCTGGACGCCGTGGCCTTCTTCGTCAACAAGAACAATCCCATCCAGGCCCTTTCCCTGTCGCAGATTGACTCCATCTTCTCCTCCACCTTCAAGCGCGGGGGCTCCAACATCTCCGACTGGGGCGATGCGGGCGTCCCCTCCATGAAGGGAAAAGCCATCTCCATCTACGGCCGTAACAGCGCCTCCGGCACGAACGGCTTCGTGAAGGAAATCGCCCTGAAGAAGGGGGACTACAAAAACTCCGTGAAGGAACAGCCCGGTTCCTCCGCCGTTGTGCAGGGCATCAGCTCTGACGAACAGGGGATCGGCTATTCCGGCATCGGATACGTCACCTCCGGCGTGAAAACCCTCTCCCTGGCGGAAAAAGGCGGCCAGGTGGCCGTGCAGCCCTCTTACGACAACTGCATCAGCGGCAAATACCCGCTCTCCCGCTACCTGCTGATTTACGTCAACAAGAAGCCCGGCGAACCCCTGGACACCCTGACCAGGGAATTCATCAAGTTCATCGTCTCCAAGGACGGCCAGGAAATCGTGACCAAGGACGGCTATTACCCGATTCCCGCCAAGGTCAGCGCGGATGTCCTCAAGAGCATTGAATAAACACCCCTTCCATACGCCATCAACACATGCCGGGGCAGGACTGCGGCCTTCCCGCCGGAGTCCTGCCCCCAACTCCCCTCTCCTCCGCCTGCCGTCATGAGCGCCAAAGCCCCCTCTCCCGCGCCGCCCAAGAAGCCCAAGCCCGTTCCGGAACGCTTCCAGGTGGCAAAAACCACGCTGTGGTTTGACCGCATCATGACTAAAACCATCATCGGCGGGGGCTTTACCGTTATTGTAGCCGTTTTCGGCATCCTCTTTTTCCTGCTGGCCGTCACCATTCCCCTCTTCCAGCGCGCGGACGTGGAAGAACGGCAGCACCTCGCGCCGTCCGCCCCTGTCCAGGGAACCTGGGGCCTGGACCCTTCCGGCACGCTCCCCTTCGTTTATGACAACGGCAAAAACGTCTTCTTTCTGGACAAGGCAACCGGGAACCTGAATCCCGCTCCCGTATCCCTGCCGGACGGGGAAACCGTCTGCGCCCATTCCTATGATTCATCCCTGGCGGCCTACGCCATCGCCACGGAATCCGGCAAGGCGGGCCTCATCTCCGTCCATTCCGGGCTCAACATCCACGGCCAGGCGAACGCGCACGGCCCGGACAAGGCCGGAACGGAAACCAGCCCGCTCTACCCCTTGACGGAAAGCGGCTCCGTTCCCGGCAGAATATCCCGCATAGCCTACGCGGACGCGGGGAACGGAAAATCTTCACCGCGACCGCGGAGACGGAACAGGGTCCGCGCCTCCTGCTGATGACGCTGGAGGAATCCCGCTCCCTGCTCCATGAAGGGGAGATGGCCCCCTCCGGCTTCCATGACCTGACGGACCAGCTTGAAGGCCGCCCCGCCGCCCTGCTGCCCGGCGCCTCCGGAGACAGCCTCGTCATCGCTACGGACACGGACAAACTCCTTTACTTCTCCTATGATGAAGACGGGGAAACGTGGGTCAAGCCAAACCATTCCGTCCCCCCTGGGAAGCGGAGAAAAAATGACCTCCGTCAACTGGCTCTTCGGAGACATGTCCCTGGTGATAGGCGGCGACAAGGGAAGCCTTAAAATTTTCAGCCTGTATCCCATTCCCGCCCGGACGGCACTTCCCTGCGCCCCTTCGGCCAGAACCAGGCAATTCCCCCCCCTGGACGGTCCGGTGCAGCATTACGCGGCATCCGGCATCAACCGTTCCTTCCTGGTCTCCACTCCGCGGGAACTCAGGCTCTGCTACGGAACCACGGCTGACGTCCGCTGGAGCAGCGACCCGCTGGGAATTCACCCCCGTCCAGCTGGCGGCCAGCACGGAATTCAACTCCGCCATTGCCGTGGACGTCGGGGGAAAGGTCCACTTCTTCTCCATGGAAGACAGGCACCCGGAAGCAGGCTCCAAAGCCCTGGCCGGGAAAATCTGGTATGAAGGGTATGACTCCCCCAAATGGCTCTGGCAATCCGTGGGCGGCACGGACGACTATGAATCCAAGCTCTCCCTGATGCCCCTGGTCTTCGGCACGCTGAAAGGCACCCTGTACGCCCTCGTCTTCGCCGTTCCGGTAGCGGTCATGGCCGCCATTTACACGGCTCACTTCATGGCCCCCTCCGTCAAGCGGGTGGTAAAACCCGTCATGGAAATCATGGCGTCCCTTCCCTCCGTGGTGCTGGGCTTCTTCGGCGCCCTCTACCTGGCCCCCAGAATGGAAGACAAGGTGCCCGCCCTGCTCTGCATGGCCGTCCTCATTCCCGGCCTGGCGGCCCTGATCGCGTGGTTCTGGACCACGCGGCCCGCGGCCTGGCGCAACAAATTCAGCCGCGGCGTGGAATACATCGTCATGACTCCCGTCATCCTGCTCTGCGCCTGGTTCTGCTGGGAATACCTGGGCTACTGGCTGGAGCAGCCCTTCATCAGCCTCTGCCGCGGCGTCATGGGTCTGTGGGGCGCGGGGGACTTCCAGGCTGCCAGCTTCGCGGACCTGTGGCGCAACGGCTTCGGCATGCCCTATGAACAGCGCAACTCCCTGGTGGTGGGGTTCATCATGGGCTTTGCCGTCATCCCCGTCATCTTCACCATCTCCGAGGACGCCCTGAGCAACGTCCCCCCCTCCCTCATCGCCGCCTCGGAAGCCCTGGGGGCCAGCCGCTGGCAGATGGTCCGCACCGTGGTCCTTCCGGTGGCCTCCGCGGGCATCTTCTCCGCCCTGATGATCGGCCTGGGCCGCGCGGTGGGGGAAACCATGATCGTGCTGATGGCCACGGGGAACACCCCATCATGGACTGGAACATCTTCAACGGCATGCGCACCCTCTCCGCCAACATCGCCACGGAACTGCCGGAGGCGGCGCAGGACTCCACCCACTACCGCGTCCTCTTTCTGGGCGGCCTCATCCTCTTCTCCATGACGTTCATCCTGAACACCCTGGCGGAAATCGTGCGCCAGCGGCTCCGCAAACGCTTCAACGTCGTTTGAGACTTCCCCCCCTCCTCTTCCAATCCATCTTCCCGGAAACAGGACTTAAGCCTTCCGCCCGCCCCCCCAAACGCCCCCTGGGGAAGTCAACATCTGGCTCACCTCCATCGGGCTCTCCCTGGGCCTCATCATGATCTTCGGCCTGCTGGGCATCATCGTCTTCAACGGCCTGGAGGCCTTCTGGCCCAAAACCGTCCATGAACTGACGATCGCCCCCGCTTCACAAGGGGAAAAGCCGCTCGTCCTGTACGCCGGCATCACGAAGGACCAGACGCGCCACATGCCCGCGGACCCCGCCCTCCCCGGCTCCATGGCGAGGGACGTGCGGGAATACCAGCTCTTCACCGGAAGCAAGGAAGCCTACGGGCAATCCTACCGCTATGTGGACGCTCACCACGTCACCGCCTCCTCCACCCCAAAAGGGCTCCTGTGCCTGGAACGCATGGAGGGAGGAAAAGCCCTGGTCAAACCGCTGGAGCTCAAGCTGGCCTCCGGAGGGACCATTCCGGCCTCCTCACCGGAATTCATGACGGCCTTCCGCCGCGCGCTGGACCGGGAAGCGGAGTTGCGGGACGACATCAAGGCCATTGACGCCAAAGACATCGGCGCCGTCAACACCAGGCTGGCGGACGCCAAGCTGGACATCAAGGCCATTGAACGCTCCTATGACATCCGGGAGGAAAACGGACGGCGCACGGCCACGCCCAGGGAAAACCCCATCCTCACGGACATGGATGATCCGGCAGGGGAACTGGACCGGCTCCGCGCCAGGGTGGAACAGCTCAACGCGGAATACGCCCGGTACACCGCAGAGGCGGGCAGGCTGAGGGAACAGCAGGGCCGGGACACGCTCGTGTATGCCCTGGGAGACGGGGAGAAGAAGGAAACCGGCATGGACAAAATCGTTTACGGCTACCAGCCGAACGACCTGGGCTTCTTCGGCAAATGCGGCGTCTTCCTCCACAACCTGTACCACTTCATCATGGACGACCCGCGGGAGGCCAACACGGAAGGCGGCATCTTCCCCGCCATCTTCGGCACCTTCATCATGACCCTGCTCATGAGCGCGCTGGTCACGCCCGTGGGGGTCATCGGCGCCATCTACCTGCGGGAATACGCCAGGCAGGGAGCCCTGGTGCAGGCCGTCCGCATCTGCGTGAACAACCTGGCGGGCGTGCCTTCCATCGTCTTCGGCGTCTTCGGCCTGGGCTTTTTCGTCTACTACCTGGGCGGGACGATTGACGAACTCTTCTACTGGAAAAAACTGGCCGTGGACAACACGCCCACCTTCGGCACCTCCGGCATCCTGTGGGCCTCCCTCACGCTGGCCCTGATGACGCTGCCCGTCGTCATCGTCTCCACGGAGGAAGCCCTCTCCGCCGTCCCCCGCGGGCTGAGGGAGGCGGCCCTGGCCTGCGGAGCCTCCAAATGGCAGATGATCAAGCGCATCATCCTGCCCAGCGCCCTGCCGGGCGTCATGACCGGCCTCATCCTGGCCATGGCCCGCGGCGCGGGGGGGAAGTGGCCCCACTCATGGTCACGGGCGTGGTGAAGCTGGCCCCTTCCCTGCCCATTGACGGGGAAGGCCCCTTCATCCACCTGGAGCGCAAATTCATGCACCTGGGCTTCCACATCTATGACGTGGGGTTCCAGTCCCCGGATTCGGACGCCGCCCAGCCCATGGTCTTCGCCACCACGCTGCTGCTCATCCTGCTGGTGGTGGTCATGAACCTCACGGCCATCCTCATCCGCAACCGCCTGCGCAAAAAATACGCGGCCTCCAGCTTCTAACCCCGTTCTCCTTCACCATCCTATGACTGAACCAGCCCCCGCAGACGACGATCCCATCATTGAAGTGGAAGACTTCTCCTTCTTTTTTTACGGAAGCAAACAGGTTCTCTTCAACATCGGCATGACCTTTGAAACCAACCGCGTGACGGCCCTCATCGGCCCCTCCGGCTGCGGTAAATCCACCCTGCTCCGCAACATCAACCGCATGAATGACCTGGTTCCGGAGGTCCGCCACCGGGGGGACATCCGCATTGACGGCACCAGCCTGTACGATCCGCGCGTGGAAGTCATCTCCCTGCGCAAGCGCGTGGGCATGGTCTTCCAGAAATACAACCCTTTCCCTAAAAGCATTTATGAAAACATCGTCTTCCCCCTCCGCGTGGCCGGACGCAGCAGGCGCGCGGAACTGGATGAAACCGTGGAGCGCAGCCTGAAAGGCGCCGCCCTGTGGGATGAAGTGAAAGACAAGCTGCATGAAAGCGCCTACGGCCTTTCCGGCGGCCAGCAGCAGCGGCTTTGCATCGCGCGCGCCATTGCCAACCGCCCCCAGATCCTGCTGATGGACGAGCCCTGCGCCGCCCTGGACCCCATCGCCACGCTGAAAATAGAAGACCTGATGGAAGACCTGAAAAAAGACCTCACCATCGTCATCGTCACCCACAACATGCAGCAGGCCACGCGCATTGCGGACCGCACCGCCTTCATGTACATGGGCCGCCTGGTGGAATACGGGGAAACGTCCCAAATCTTCACCAACCCCGCGGAAAAAGAAACGGAAGCCTACATCACGGGCCGTTTCAGCTAAAAAACCCAATTTCCAAGCCATTCACCTCATGACACCTCCCGGCAACCACATCCTCCCCCACTATGACGCGGCCCTGAATGCCATCCGCACCCGCGTCAATGCCGTCTGCGGCAGCCTGCTGAAACACATGGACGTTCTGGAACGGGTCATTTCCGGCCCGGACAGCGACGGAGCCAACGGCATCATTGCGGACGGGGAACCGCTCAACGAAGAAACCCGCCAGGTTCTCTCCCTCTGCGCCGCCGTGCTTACCCAGTTCCATCCCCTGGGGTCTGACCTGCGGCTTGTGCTCACCTTTTCCCGTTGCGGGGACAAGCTCCAGGAGTGCATGGAGGAAGTCACGGGCATCGCCAGGCATGCCAAGGCATCCATCAGGCGCCGGGAGCCCCTGAGCCCGGACATTGTGCTTCCCCTGCTGGGAATGGCCGTTTCCGAATTCCGGGACGCCGCCCGATGCCTGGAAACGCAGGACGCGGACGCCGCACGGGAAATACGCCTGCGGGACAAAAAGCTGGACAAGTCCCACCGCAAGGCGCTGGCCCTGCTGGTCTCCCCTGACAGGAAGGACCACCCCTCCCTCAACGTCAACCTGCTCTTCATCATCCGCTCCATTGAACGCATCGGAGACATTGCCAAAACCATCGCCGCCACCGTCGTCTTCCTGAAGGAAGCCACGGACATCCGCCACGGAAAAGAGAAATAAACCGCGTCTTTCCCCGCACGATTATTCCACCTTGCTCACGCTGAAGCAGTACACGGCGGGATTGATCAGGGCCAGAGGGAGGTAGAACACGGCAAAGGAGAGGGAGCCGCCGTACAAAACCAGGCACAGGGCGGAGACGATAAACAGGATTCCGATTTTCAGGCTCCGCGCCCAGTCCTGGCGGTTCACCAGCCAGATGAAGGCTGCGCATACAAAGCCAATGACCACGCACAACACCCCGCCCATGGTGAGGAACTGCATATAACTGGAACAGAATTGCTCCAGCCACCGCACATTATCCGGGCTAGGGGGATTACCTTCCCAGGCAAAAACGCCCGGCGGCAGCAGCGCCCACAACAGCACGGAAAAGAACACCAGGCGATCCGTATTAAGGCGATAGGTCATGCGGGGGTAAGGTACCATTTCCGTGCATGGGATAACAAGTGAAATCGACCGCTCCCGGCTGTTCCGGGAACGGTTCCTTTACAGGGGAGCAAATGCACCGTCTCCGGCGCCATTGACAGCGATTCCGTCTATTTGCACCAGCCAGCCGGGGCGGCAGACGGGGGCTTTCAACAGCAGATGGGGGACGGCGGCCAGCGGGGATTCCATCAGGCGGCGACTGACCGTTTCCCGGTCCGCCCAGTCGCGCAGGTACACCACGGCCTGTTTGAGGTCGGACAGGCTTCCGCCGCTCCTTTCCATCAGGGCGTTCATGTTTTCCAGGGTGCGGGCCGTCTGCCGCGCCACATCCCCCGGTGAACGATGTTCCCCTCCGCGTCAATGCTGGCCGTGCCGGAAAGGAAGTAGTGGGAGCGGTCCCCGTACACGATGCGGGCGCCGCGTTCAAAGGCCACCCGGTACAGATGCGTGGGGGACAGGTAATCCGGAGCCTCCATGTAACGGACCTGCCCCGGCTTCAAACCGACGATTCCCAGGCTGTCCATGTGCAGCAGCCGTCCAGGCGTTTCCGTACAGCCTTCAATCCCGGTGCTGGCGATGAAGTGGGTTTCCGGCGTCAGCCCGTAATGGTCAAAGCGTTCATTGCGTCCTTCCACCAGTCCGCGGTAGTTGTTGTCAATGTCCCGGCAGTAAATCCACGTGCGGTGAACCAGCTCCGGCACGGTTCCTCCGTGCGCGGCAGCCGCGCGGTCCAGCCAGCGGAATTCCTCCCGCATCTGGCCGTAGCTGTCCGGAGCGGAGGTTTCCTTCCTGCCCGCCAGGAACAGCCGGTAATGCGGACGCCGGGCCGTCACCACCGTTCCCTCCTGGTCCTCTTCCCGCCTTTTTTCCAGCATTCCGCTGATGTGCCATGCTTCCAGGGCCACGCGGGCCCCGTTCGCCGGGGGCTGCCCCACCACGGAGACATAGGAATTCCGCTCCCCCCGCCATCCGGCGCAGCGTTTCCGACTGGCGCACCGGATCGCTGATGTGGAAGCGCAGGAGGAATTCATCTTCCCCTCCGCCGCCCAGTTCACGGTACCTGTCCATCAGGGAACGCAGTTCCGCCTCAAAGCTCGCGCCCGGTTCCGCCGTCATGCAGAAGAAACGTTCTTCCGCCCCGCCCTGCCCGCGCCATTCCATTTTTTCAGGTAAATCCGCCGCCATGGTGTCCTCCTTTACAGGGACTGCACGTAATTGATCAAATCCTCCAGTTCATGCTCATTTAAAGAACTCGTCTTCCCGCGGAGATCACCCGGGTTGTGCGTCGTAATGGCTTCCTTGATAGTTTTCGCACGGCCGTCGTGCAGGTACGGGGCGGTCCGCCACACTTCCACCAGGGAAGGCACCAGAATGCTTTTTCCTTCATCCAGCCCCGTGGCCGTCCCCGCAGCCACCAGTTCCTTGGTAGTGAAGTACGGGTGCGGGTGGCACTGCACGCACCCGGCCGTTTTAAAGACATCCTTCCCCCTGCGCGCGGATTCGGACAAGGCGCCCCGCTCCACTCCGGGAGCATGGCACTGGGCACAACCAGCCTCCCGCGTCTGCTGCCTGGAGGGAGTATGCGCCATCAGGAACGGACTGGGAACCTCCTTCATGTTTTTCAGGTATTCATTCACGCATTCCGCCAGTTCCCCGGAGGGTTCCAAAAACTGGATGTGAACGAAGCCCGCCGTCACGGCCACCTCCGCGGAGGCGCGGACGCCCAGCGTCATCACCGGGCTCGTCCGGTGGGAGAGGAACATGGTGCGCGTGTTTTTCGGGTTGCCCATGCCATCATTCAGCAGGTCCCAGTTCAGGCCGTCCACCCGGCTGTCCGGGTGGCAGGTGGCGCAGCTCTGCCAACCCTGAAAGCAATGGGAGGCGTCGTTGAAGTACTGTTCCCCCAGCTTTTCCCGTGAGGGCTGGAATCCTTCATTCAGGGCAATTTTCCGGGGTTGCGCTTCCCCCTTGAGGGGGACTTGCGCCAGCGTGTCCGAGAAGTATCCGGCCACATAAACGTTTTTCCCGTCGCACGCCAGGGAGCGCGGACCGTTCAGGGGCAGAGGAATGCGGGTGCGGAGGCCGTGCAGGAAGCCCAGCCTTTCGGAAACGGGTTCGTTTTCCCGGTTTTCCCGCTTCATGCGGTCCAGCAGGCCGGAAAAATCAATCACGGATAACTCATGCGTTCCCGCGTGCGTCACAAACAGCTTTCCGCCATCCCCGGAAAAGGCGACGCCCCAGGGGTTGGCCGCCCCCGCATCCGGGTCGTCCAGCAGGACGGGGTGCGGCTTGCCCGGCTGTTCCGTATCAATAACCGTCACGGCGTTCGTGTTCATCCAGCCGCGGTCCAGCTGCGTGGTGGGCACCTGGTAGCGGCTCAGCACGTGCGCCACGGCCAGATAGCGGCCATCCGGGCTCATCGCCATGCCGCGCACGCCCTGCGTCCCGTTGGAGAGCGGGAAATGAGCCGCCTTCCCGTCTTCCACCAGGGTCAGCGCAGCCGCCGTGAAATCCCCGTCCGCCTTCCCGGCGGGCAAATGGCCGGCGGCCCATATTTTCCTGCCGTCCGGAGAGACGGCCAGCGCCACCGGTTCACGGGGAACATTCCAGGAATTCAGCACGTTCCCGGTGACTGCGTCCATTTCCAGGACACGGGAATCAAACCGACACGCCACATACAACTTACCTCCGCGCAGCACGGGAGCCATGGGCGTATGGCCCGCCGGAAAGGAACCTTTCAGCGCACCGCTTTCCAGGTCCACCACCTCCACCACGCCGCGCGGTCCGCCTTCCGCCACATAGGCGGTGGAACCGTCAAGCGCCATGCCGTTGGGCGGCTGGCCCAGACGGATGCTTTTCACCTTTTCTCCGGAAGCGGGGTCCACCAGTTCCAGGGTACGGTTTTCATGCCCCAGCACGGCAACCAGATGATTAAAAACCTTCACATCCACCGGAGCGGCAGGACCGGCAACGGAATCCGGTCCCTGCCTGCATGAGACGAAGGCCAGCAGGCAGCAGAGGGCAGCCACGGAGGCGCAGAGCGTTTTTGTCAGTTTCATGGCCATTTCAGAGTCAGTCTTCTATCATCACGCGGAACCCCACGTTGTACACGGGCCGCCAGCCGGGATACCCCCAGCGCCAGGAGGACGTGGCCCGCCGGGGGCGGTCATACCAGGAACCGCCGCGCACGGCACGGGGAACGCGGGAGTCCAGGCTTTCATTGCGCCCGTCCCCTTCCTTCCACGGGTAGGGCCTGTATTCGGAACGGGTCCATTCCGCGGCGTTTCCGATCATGTCGTACAGTCCGTAGGCATTCGGCTTGTAGCTCTTGACGGGGGCCAGATGGAGCTTCCCGTCATTGTATTTTTCATCCCGCGGCACGAAGTCCCAGAAACGGTTGGGATTTTTAATCGGCTTGGGGTCCACGCCGGAGACGGCAAGCTCCTTCAGCGTCACATCCCCCAGGTTGGCGTATGCGGAGAAGTCCGCATCCCGTTCCCCGAAGAAGAAGTCCGTATCCGCGCCGCCCCTCGCCGCGTACTCCCACTGCGCTTCCGTGGGCAGCGTCACCTTTTTCCCGGTTTTCCCGGAAAGCCAGCGGCAGAATTCCATGGCCCTGATCCACGGCACCCGGACGGCCGGAAAACGCGGATTGGCGTCCATGTCGTAGCCGGGCCTCACCTGGTCCTTGTAGTGCATGTCGTACCATCCATTGAGGTATTCCGGGTCAAAGCGGCGGTATTGCTCCAGCGTCACTTCCGCCTCTCCCATCCAGAACGGTTGTTCAATCTCCACCGGGGAGGCGGGTTTTTCCGCCGGGGTTTCCCGTTCACTTCCCATCCTGAATTTTCCCGCGGGAATGCGGCGGAACGTCATGCTTACGCCACCCCCCAAATCCACGGACAGCGTTTCATTCCGCGGTTCCGGGACGGGCACGCTTTTTTCCCTGACGCTGGGGACAGACTTGCCGCCGTCAACGATGACGCCGCTGGCGTTTCTCCGGAACAGGGAGTCCTTCATCGTCACGTAATTCCGTTCCGCTCCGGAGAATTGCCTGTGCAGGTCATAGCGGCGTTTCAGCAATCCTTCATTGCGCTCTCCCGGCCATTCGCCCAGGTAGGGGGCGTTACGGGGCAGGTGCAGGTTCCAGTACGCGACTCCCGCGCGGGCCTTGTCTTCCCGCGGGGCAGCGGACACAGTGGCGGTCCAGCACGGGCTGCACTTCATTCATGAAGGAGAAGGTGCGCGCCGGACCGTACCACGGGTGATGGCGGCAGGCTTCGCTGGGTGACCACGGCGCGTAATTCTGCCGTTCATGGCAGCCGATGCAGCTTAACGTTTCCCCCGGCATGGCGGAAAACCAGCTCCGCATCAGCGCCAGGGCGCGCCCTTCCCCCGTCCAGCACCTGGAGGGTCAGCGGCTGGTTGGCGGTGCCGTAAAGATGGCGGGAGCGTCCGGATTCACGGAACGGTGCCATACAGCACCTTCAAGTCCCAGTTGCTTTCCATGCCCATGGCATAGTGGCTTCCGGTGTTGCGGGGCTGTACTCGGACATGAACACGCGCAGGGATGTTGCCTCCCCCTTCGGCACTCCGGCCATGGCGCGGCCCCGGTACACGTCGGAGATATAGACCGTGGCCGTCTTGCTCTCCGGCTTCACGCGGTCATGGAGCACGGGCGGCTTTTTGCGCGGGCGCAGCGGCGCGGGGTCCGCATAAATGAAATAGGAGGAAGCCGTGAGAGGAACGATGTTGTCGTACACGTCGCACCAGACCACATTGGTCACGCCCTGGTTGCCGGAAGGGGAGGAGACGGCCAGGAAGGTTTCCTCATTCAGCGGATACGGTTCCGCAAAATAGGGAGTTTTCAACCCCTCCACCAACTGGTCCCTGGTGACGTTTTCCACGGGTTTTCCGTAGCCCGGGATTTTCTGCACGGCGCCCTCCGTGGCGGTACGGCCCCGGTTCACGTCAAAGATGACCAGTTCCCCAAGCCGCTTGACACCATGGTGCCCGCTCACAATGCCCGCGAACATGCCCGGCCTGCCGGGAAGCGGGCGGGCGTTGAACAGGCTGTTGGGCCAGTAGGAGTTGGAGCCGTAGTATTCCTTCTGGTCGCTGCCGTCCGGATTCATGTGCATCAGCACGCGGCTGAAGTAGTGGGCGCTCTCCGTGTATTCCCAGCGCAGGAACATCACGCGGCCGTCCGGCAGCATGGTGGGGAACCAGTTGTTGTCCTGGTCAAAAAGTGAGCCGCCGGGTCGTCTTCCTCTCCCGGTCGTAAAGGTGGATGTTCCCCACGTAGTCCACCCCGGTTACGCAGGGCACGCCCTGCATGCCGGAGGTGTTGACGAAGATGACGCGGCCGTCCGGCAGGTAGCAGGAGTTGTAGCTGTCCGTATCCGCCGGCATGTGGGCGGTGAGGGCTTCCGTTTTCCCGGTTTTCAGGTCCAGTTCAAAGACGTCCCAGGGCCTGTTTTCCTTCTTGCCGAAGCGGTTTCCGGTGAACATGAGCCTTTCCCGGAAAAGTCCACTTCCAGATGCCCCATCCAGCGGTCGTCCCCAGCAGCTGCGCCGCGGGGGGAGGAAGAGGAGATGCCGTCAATTTCACGATGCCGCTGCGGTACGTGCGGCCCGGACCCGGCATGCTGGAGATTCCCTGCCAGTTGGCCGGGCGGTCATGATTGAAGGAGCTTTTTCCGGACGGGTTGAAACGCCGCACGCTCACCCATTCCCGCAGGGAGTCCTGTTCCGGCAGGGATTCAATAAGGGCCTTTTTCCGCAGTTCCACCAGTTCACGCAATTGGTCCGCCTGCTCCGGGGCGGATGGCGGCCGCATCATAATAAGCCGCCAGTTTCTTCAGACGGAGGAAGCGGACTCTTTCCCGAATGGCTTCCTGATGCTTCATCAGGCCGTCCCAGGAAGAAACGGCTCCCACCCGCTCCGCCGGAACGGAAAGGATTTCCGCCAGCGCGGCCCCGGCTTTCTGTCCGTCCGGCCATGCGTGGAACACGGGAGCCAGCAGCGCCATGGCATCCCCGCAGTCATCCACGGCAGACGGATCGGAAAGGGAAGATACATGTTCCGCCGTCCGCGCCCATAATTGCTGCATCCATTGGTTCCTTCCCTCTGCGGAGGCCGCGAGCGGAATTCCGGACAATTCCCGCAGCCAGGGCTGCAGTCCGGAAGCGTGGAGTATTCCGGCTCCCAGTACGGCACAGCCGCAGGAGAGAAGGCGCAGGATGGAACATGAGTCAAACATGGCGTACAGTTTTTACACTAGTACGCAGGAGAAATTTTTTTCATTCAACGGAATTTCCCGTACCGATTAATTTTCTACCTAATCAGCAGAGGGTGAATCCATCATTTAATCCCTCCGGACTCTCAATTCCGGAATTCAATATCTGATTTTAAGGGAAGGAGGTTGTGGAAAAACGGCTCCGGCAGAAAGCGGCATGGGGAATCCTGCCGTCCTCCATGCCCAGGATTTTTTTTTTCATGGCAGGCCCGGACTCATTCTCCCATTGCTCCAACTGCCTGACGACGGGAATTAACGTCTTCCCGGACAGGGAACGGGAGAATGAGCAGCGGCATTTCTCCGTTCATCCCCGGCATCCGGGAAAAACAAGCGCCGGAGAAAGAGGGAACAGCCGTTTGCCTTTCTTCCGGCGGCCTTGTTGTTACATTCCTGCGGAATAGGAAGTTCAGGAGTCTTCCAGCGTGCGGGGGCGCAGCAGGTACACCTTGTCCCGGCGGCGCACTTGTTCCGGAACCGCCAGATAGACGGTTTCCCCTTTTTGCGCGGCGTCCACGGGTTCCATGCCCGCTGCCGTCTCCCGCCGCATGGATTCCACTTCCACGCGGACGGCTCCCGTGGTGGGGCCTGCAATGAGGATGGTCTGCCCCGCGGACAAGCCGCCGGCTTCCAGGTAAAGGGCCGCCACCCCGTTCTTCTTATAAAAGTTTTCCACCTTGGCAATGTGGATTTTAAGCAGGGCGGCGCGGCTGTTGGCGGAACCGCTCCATTCCCCCCATTTCACGCCCAGGTAATATCCGCCCTGCCAGAATCCCCGGTTGAAGACGGATTCCAGCCGCTTCATCCACGCTTCCGCCCTGGCTGCGGAAAAGGTTCCGTCCAGGCATGCCTGGGCGGCCTCCCGGTACACGGAGGTGACCGTTCCGGTGCACAGGTCCCGGGGACATCACGTATTTGTTGTCTATCACCAGTTCATTGCCCGTTTCCTCATCCGTCACGCGGTAGGCGCGGCGGCAGTTCTGGAAGCAGGCGCCCCGGTTGGCGGAGGAGTTGTAAGCCGCCAGGCTCATGTGGCATTTGCCGGACACGGCCACGCACAGCGCCCCGTGGGCAAAGATTTCCACCTGAGCAGTTCCCCGGAGGGGCCCCTCACGTCCTCCTTCCGGATGGATTCAATGATGTGCCGGATTTGCGCCAGGGTGAGTTCCCGTGCCAGCACCACCACATCCGCGTACTGCGCGTAGAACCTGACGGAGGCCATGTTGCAGACGTTGGCCTGAACGGACATGTGGACTTCCAGCCCGATGGAGCGCGCATGGGCGATCACCGCCAGGTCGGAGGCGATGACGGCGTCCACCTGGCCTTCCGGGCGGCGCCGCACAGGGCATGCACTGCCTCCAGCTCTTCATCATACACGATGATGTTCAGCGTCAGGTAGGCCTTAGCTCCCGCCTCATGGCAGCGGGCCACGATTTCCGGCAGGTCTTCCTCTGAAAAGTTGGCCGTGGCGCGGGAACGCATGTTCAGCTTCCCCACGCCGAAGTACACGGAGTCCGCCCCGCCCTGCAACGCAGCGGCCAGGGATTCAAACGACCCCGCCGGGGCCATGATTTCTATCCGGGATTGAACAGGCATGGCAGAACGGCTCAGAGTCCTCCGATTCCTCCGTCAGGATGACGGTGATCCTTCCCTTTGGGGAAGCATTTGACGATGGACATGTGGATGTTGCACAAGCGGTCCGGAGAGTTGCAGTCCGCACAGGTTCCCGTGTACATGCAGGGCGTCTTGAAGTCTTCATGGCGTTTGGCGTTCAGCGGGGCGATGCGGCGGATGCGTTCCCGCGCCTCTTCCGGCGTGGCCACCAGCTTGTTGGCTTCGGCCAGCAGAATGACGTGCCGGGGGCCGAACGCCACGGGAGCCACGCGGTTGCCCACCATGTCCACCCAGTGCAGGGTTGCCTTCATGCTGACGGCGTTGATTCCGGTCAGGAAGAGGTCCGCCGTCATGCCGCGGCGGCGGATTTCCCATTTTTCCTCCCGGTCCATGTCCGGAAGAAAGCCGTCGTAAAATTGAATGTCCGGATTGGCCCGCAGATCGTCAAGAATTCCCGTGGCCTTCAAGGTCATGGAGTCCCCGTAGGAGGCGGACGCCGGGTGAAACTCCCGCACCAGGCTGCGCATCACGTCTGCGGCTTCCTTCAGGCCCGGAACTACAAAGCTTCTGAATCCGCGCCGTTCCAGGCGTTCGGCGCACTTTGCAGGGAAAGGGTTTTCTTCCATAAAAAAGGCGGATGAAGAACCCCGCTCCGGCATGATTCCAGAGCGGGGTTCCTTGAGTTTTTATTCTTCCGCAGGGGCTTCCGCTTCACCGGAATCTTCCCCGGCCTCCGCGTCTTCCGCTCCCTCCGGGCCTTCCTCGTCTTCATCATCCGGGATGACGATGGAGATGTCCTGGATGGCTTCGCCGTCGTTCAGCGTCATGAGCTTCACGCCCTGGGTGGCGCGGCCCGTTTCGCGCACGGTAGCTACCTTGATGCGGACGGACTGCCCCGCCGTGGTCATCAGCATCAGTTCATCCTCCTCGGAAACGACCGTGGCGGATACCACCTTCCCGGTCTTGTCCGTGCAGTTCATGGTCTTGATGCCGGTGCCGCCGCGGCCCTGCGTGCGGTATTCGTCAAAGGAGGTGCGCTTGCCGAGGCCGTTTTCAGAGGCCACCAGCAGGGTTTTCTGCGGGTCCACAATGGCCAGGGCCACGACGTAGTCTCCCTCGCGCGGACGGATGCCGCGCACGCCGATGGTGTTGCGGCCCTGGGTGCGGAGGGCTTCCTCCGGGAAGCGGATGCTCATGCCGTCATGCGTGACGAGCACGATTTCATTTTCTCCGGTGGTGAGTTCCGCGTTTACCAGGGTGTTGCCTTCCTCCAGGTTGATGGCGATGATGCCGGCCTTGCGGTAGTTGACAAAGTCGTTCAGGCTGGTTTTCTTCACCGTGCCGTCCTTCGTGGCGAAGACCACGTTGCCGCTGCCTTCCGCAAAGGTGATGTCATTGCCCTTTTCATCCACCCGGCGTTCCAGGCGCAGGATGGCGGCGATGGCTTCCTCCGGCTGGAGGTCCAGCAGGTTCTTGATGTTGCGGCCCGCGGTATTCCGCGGAGTTGGTGCGCTTGATGTAGCCGCTGTGCGTGATGGTGACGATCATCGTGTCGTTCGGAATCAGGTCTTCAATGGCCATGTCCCCGGAGAAGGGTATGATGCGCGTGACGCGCGGCGTGGCGTACTTGTCCTTGATGGCCATGAGTTCATCCTTCACGATGCCCAGCACGCGGGATTCGTTCGCCAGGATGTCCAGATAGTCCTTGATGCGGACCAGCAGTTCCGCGTATTCCCCGGAAATCTTGTCGTTTTCCAGAGCGGTGAGCTGGTACAGGCGCAGGTCCAGGATGGAGTTTACCTGGCGTTCCGTAAAGATGTAGCGGTCCCCCTGCACGGAGGCCTGGGAACGGATCAGGATGCCCAGGCTTTCCGCCGTCTGCGTGGAGAAGGTGTAGTTCTGGAGGCGTTCGCGGGCTTCCTCCCTGTTCTTGGAGTCGCGGATGATGGAGATGAAGTCATCCATGTGGTGCAGGGCCAGCAGGAAGGCTTCCAGGCGTTCGGCGTCCTTTTCCGCATCCCCCAGCAGGTAGCGCGTGCGGCGCACGACCACCTCCCGGCGGTGCTCGATGTAGAAGTTGATGGCGTCCAGCATCGCGAGCGTCTTGGGGCGGTTGTCGTGAATCGCCAGCATGTTCACCGCAAAGGAGGTTTCCATGGAGGTGAGCTTGTACAGCTGGTTCATGACCACCTGCGGGCGGGCGTCCCGCTTGAGTTCGATTTCAATGCAGGTTTTCTCGTCGGAAAGGTCGCGGATGCCGGAAATATCCGTCAGGATCTTGTCCTTGTACAGTTCCGCGATGCGTTCCTGGAGGGCGGCGCGGTTCACGCCGTACGGCACTTCACGGATGATGAGGAGGTCCTTGCCGGAGTCCGTCATTTCCATGTCTATCTTCCCGCGGATGCGCACGGAGCCGCGCCCGGTGCGGAAGTAGCTGTCAATGCCGGAAAAGCCCAGCACGTCGCCCCCGGTGGGGAAGTCCGGTCCCTTGATGTACTGGCGCAGTTCATCCACCGTCATGAGCGGGTTGTCAATCACGGCGCAAATGCCGTCCACCACTTCCCCAGGTTGTGCGGGGGCATGTTGGTAGCCATCCCCACGGCAATCCCCGTGCCGCCGTTGACCAGCAGGTTCGGGAAGGCGGAGGGGAACACGGTGGGTTCCGTGTGCTCGTTGTCGTACGTGGGAACGAAGTCCACGGTGTCCTTGTCCAGGTCCGCCATCAGGGCCACGCCCATGCCGGAGAGCTTGGCTTCCGTGTATCGGGCGGCGGCGGGGGGGTCCCCGTCCGGCGTGCCGAAGTTGCCCTGCCCGATGACGAGGATGTCCCGCATGGACCAGTCCTGGGCCATGTTCACCAGGGTGCCGTAAATGGCGGCGTCCCCGTGCTGGTAGTTACCCATGGTGTCACCCACGATTTTGGAGCATTTGCGGGTCTTCCCGCCGGGGGACCGGTTCAGTTCCTTCATGGCGTACAGAATACGCCGCTGGGAGGGCTTGAGGCCGTCTCTCACGTCCGGCAGGGCGCGGGAGATGATGACGGACATGGAGTAGTCCAGGAAAGAAGTGGAGAGCTCGCTGGCTACGTCCACCGGTTTGATTCTATTGTTTTCCATGGTTCTGGGAGAAAGTGTAGGAATTAAACGTCAAGGTTGCGGACGTTGAGCGCGTGGTCCACGATGTAGTTCTTGCGGGGCTCCACCACGTCCCCCATCAGGATGGTGAACATTTCATCAGCCCTGACGGCGTTGTCGTCATTCAGGATGACGCGGAGCAGCTCGCGCCGTTCCGGGTCCATCGTCGTCTTGAACAGGTCCTTGGCGTCCATTTCACCCAGGCCCTTGAATCGCGTGATTTCCACGCCGCGCTTGCCGATGGAGATGACGGATTCCAGAATGTCCATCACGGAGAACAGGGGCGTTACCTCTTCCTTTTCTCCCTCACCTTCCACCAGTTCAAACAGGGGCGTATCCATGGATACGATCATGTTCCCCGGAATGCCCAGCTCCGCAAGCCGTACGAGGGCCCGCGTGATGGCCTTGGCCTCATGCAGTTCATGGGTGATGGAACGGCGGCTGGGGCCCTCCCGGTCCGGGAGCGGATTTTCCAGCAGTTCCTCTTCCGTGGGCATGCCGAAGATGAAGAGGTCCCTGTTTTCCTCGGAAAAGGCAGTGAGAGCTTCCATGTCATGGAAGAAGAGGACTTCCTCTTCATTGCCGCTGCGCACCTTCACCAGGAATTCCGGGAATTCCCCGTTTGCCACCCGGTGGCTGAGCAGGTCTTCCAGGGAGCCGCCCTGCGCCTGCATGGATTCCGTGTAGCGCTGGAGGTTGACCAGCGTTTCCAGAATGGCGGAAAACTCGTCAGATGAGAAGGAACGGGAACCGTCCGCGAAACGGAGGGTCACGTCATTGACGGCCAGTTCAATCAATTTGCGGTTCAGGGCGACGTCATCCTGCACGTATTCCTCCTTTTTCCTGCGGATGATGCGGTACAGAGGCGCCTGCGCGATGTACAGGTACCCGGCGCGGACAAGCTGCGGCATGTGGCGGCAGAAGAATGTGAGAAGCAGGGTGCGGATATGGGCGCCGTCCACGTCGGCGTCAGTCATGATGATGATCTTGTGGTAGCGCACGCGGTCCAGCTTGAAGGAGGCTTCATCGTCCCCTTCCCCGATCCCGGCACCGATGGCCGTGATCATGTTCTGAATTTCCTTGCTCCCCAGCGCTTTGTCCAGGCGTGCCTTTTCCACGTTCAGCACCTTCCCGCGCAGGGGCAGGATGGCCTGCGTGCGGCGGTCGCGCCCCATCTTGGCGGAGCCGCCGGCGGAGTCACCTTCCACAATGAACAGTTCGCACTTGGCGGGGTCTCGGTCGGAGCAGTCCGCCAGCTTGCCGGGAAGGCCGCCGATGGAAAGAGCGCTCTTGCGGACCGTTTCACGCGCCTTGCGCGCGGCCTCGCGGGCACGGGCGGCCGTGATGCTCTTTTCAATGATCTTCTTGGCCATCGCCGGGTTTTCCTCAAAGTACGTCTTGATTTCCTCGTACACGACGTTGCCCACCACGCCTTCAATCTCCGTGTTCACCAGCTTGTCCTTGGTCTGGGAGGAGAAGCGCGGGTTGGGCATCTTGACGGAGATGACCGCCACCAGGCCTTCGCGCACGTCCTCCCCGCTCAGGGAGGGGTCCTTTTCCTTCAGCAGGCCGTTCGCCTTCGCGTAGCCGTTGATGACACGCGTCAGGGCGCCGCGGAAACCGGAAAGGTGCGTTCCGCCGTCCCCGTTGTAAATGGAGTTGGCAAAGCAGAGGATGTTCGTTTCATACGTATTGTTGTACTGGAACACCACGTCCACCAGGACGTCATCCTCCATCTTCTTGCCGTCGTATTCCACTTCCACCTTCCGGACGCCGGAAATGGAGATGGGGTCCTCATTGATCAATTCCTTGTTCCGGCCCAGCTGGCGCACGAATTCCACAATGCCTTCCTTATAGAAGAAGGTTTCCCGGCGCACCGGGGCCTCCCGCTCGTCAATCAGCTCGATGACCAGGCCGGGGTTCAGGAAAGCCAGTTCGCGCAGGCGCGTCGTCAGGCGGTCAAATTTGAACTCCGTGGTATCCGTGAAAATGGTGGAGTCCGGGAAAAAAGTGATCGTGGTGCCCGTGATTTCACAGGCGCAGGCGCCCACCGCGCGGAGGGGCTCGATCGTCTTGCCGCGTTCAAACTTGATCTGGTAGCGCTTGCCGTCGCGGCGCACTTCCGCCCTGAACCAGTCGGACAGGGCATTCACGCACTTGGCGCCCACCCCGTGCAAACCGCCGGAGTACTTGTAGGCGCCCTGGCCGAACTTGCCGCCCGCGTGCAGATTGGTCAGCACCAGTTCCACGGCGGGGATGCCGAACTTCGGGTGGATATCCACCGGAATGCCGCGCCCGTTGTCCACAACGGAAATGGAGCCGTCCACATGGATCACAATGTCAATCTTGCTGCAATAGCCGGCCAGATGCTCGTCAATGGAGTTGTCCAGCACTTCAAATACGCAGTGGTGCAAGCCTCTTTCGTCAGGGTCCCCGATGTACATGCCGGGGCGCTTCCGCACGGCCTCCAGGCCCTCCAGTTTGTCAATCTGCGCGGCGCCGTATTCATGCTGCGCCGTCGTGGAAACGGTGGTTTCAACAACCTCGTTGGTATCTTCGGACATAACTGAAATATACTACGCTTATCTTAATTTTTTGCAAGACTAATGTTAGAAAGCGCGCGTGCGCGTGGGGGGCTACCTCCGCAAAAACCCGCTGTAATCGCATAAAAACAGGCCTATTTCTCGCCGCCCGGTTTTTTCTGACATCAGATAGCGGACAAGGGGGTGCAGGAGCATTCTGCGCGGTTTTATAGAATTGGAAAGGGCGTTCCGTGCGGAGGGCGGAGAGCGGCGCGGGGAGAGTTGTGGACAGAATGGACTTGATGGACAGGATGGACACCATTTTCTTTCTCCTCCTCTGTCCTTCCCATCCACACAGTCTATTACTCCGGAGGACACCGTTTCCTTACACAGCAGGGCCGTTCCGGCATTGTCCGGAACGGCCCTGGCGGTGCGGAGAGCGGATGATCTCCACTCTCCTCTCTTAACTCTCAACTCTCTTAGAAGTCGTAGCGGTAACCCACGCTCCCGTTCACCGAGTTGGCTCCGTCACGGAAGTCCGCGTTCCCGTTGATGAAGACCGTTCCCTGCGTTCCTACCGGCACGCTCAGCCCCGCTCCTATTTGCAGAGCCGTCGTTCCAACCTTGGTCCCACGCACGCTCTGCATGAAGCCGGGGTTGCCCAGCAGCGCCACATTGGTTTCTCCGCGGCGGTCGCCCATGTCCTGGGCCGCGTTCACCCGAACTCAGCCAGCGCTTCACGCCCAAAGATGTTGCTGCCAATGAGCCCCATCCAGCGACCGCCAAGTGCTACCGTTCCCGTTGTCCATTCCTGCTTGCCTACGTTCAGGCCCGCGTTCCCCGCTCCCGTTTCCGTGTAGCCGTCCATTCTCGTGGTTACTACCGAGGCGTTGACCAGGGGCTGCAGGATGCTGCTCCTGTCTTCATTGAGGTACACGTCGTAGGTCAGTTCATACATCGCTCCAAAGCCCCACCCGCTGGTGTTGCCCTGCGTCCTGTAGCTGCCTTCCCCGTAGTTGACCGTGCGGTTGAGCTTCGCGTCGTTCCACCCTCCCGTCAGAATCAATGTGTGCGCCCAGCGCTTGCTCTGGTAGCGGCCGAAGAGGTTGGCGTAGTAGCTGTCCAGGTGGCCGTCCGCGCTGTCCGCCGCGCTGGCCGTCAGGTCGCCGTAGTTGGCCGTGAAGGCCGCTCCCATGGTGAAGTGGTCGCTGAGGTCCACGTCCATGCCTACGGTACCGCCCCCCAGGTGGTGAGCTGGTAGCCGCTTTCATCCCCCTTGGTGTCCAGTTTGGCGTAGGAACCCGTTCCTTCCATCCACATGTGGAAGTAGGGGAGGTCTTCGTTGATGTAGGCGGGGTTGACGCCCATGAGGGTGGTGCGGTTCCTGATCCAGCCCATCTGGTCGCGCAGGGCGTCCTTCTGCGCCGTGCCCAGCGCGTTGACCGTAGCCCCGGCCACGGCTGCCATGACCCGCTTCGCTTCCGAGGGGTTGGAAGACGTCAGGGCGCCCACGGCGTCATCCACCTTCTTGAGGATGGAGTCCGCGGCCAGGTCCCCGGGCAGGTTCCAGAGAAGTTCCGCACCGGCCCTGGAGTTGACGGTATCCGCAATACGGGCGTACTTGTTGTCCTTGGAAGCCGTAGCCACCAGAACGAGGTTGCCGTTTTCCATCACCAGGTACGCATTGTTTTCAAACTTCTTGAAAGCGGAGGAGGAGGGATCCAGCAGATAGCCAGCCGGTCGCTTCCGCCCAGGTCAATGGTGCCGTCCGCATGCATGAGCGTGTAGCTGCCGTCCGCGCCCAGCGTCAATTCATTCCTGCCGGTGGAGCTGAGGGTGATTTCCGCTCCCTGGCTGATGCTGATGTTTCCGGTCACGCTGATGATGGGGCCCGCGTAGTCCGTGTTGAAGGTGAAGTTCGTGCTGGAACCTTCACCCAGCGTCATGCTGCTGAGGGTAAGGGCCGTATTGGCTCTCGGGTCTTCCACCGTGCCGCCCATCTTGATATTGAGGCGTCCGGTGTTGTTGATTGCCCAGTTGCTGCCCGCGGCGGTGATGACGTTGTCAAGGGTCTGTCCCGCATTGCCGGAGATGTTGAGCTGCCCGCGGCCTTCCAGCGTTCCGCTGAAGACGGAACCGCTGCCCGAATTGCCGGTATTGACGGCCAGAGCGCCGCCATTGCTCTTCAAGGTTCCCTGGCCGCTGATTCCGGCAACGGTGTTGCCGGTGGTTGAGCCAAGGTCAAGCGTTCCCGTGGAATCGCCGTTCTTTACCAGGTCCAGCAGTACGCCGCCCTGGAGGGAAGCCGTTCCGGAAAGGGCAAGCGTATCATGAAGGGCAAGCGTGCCGCTGCCCTGGATGGTGCTGGCGGAAAGGCTGCTGGCATCGTTAATGGTGAGGGTGGCTCCGCTGCCGATGTTCAGGTCCGCGCCTTCGCCGCTGTCCGTCAGGTCTCCCATGACGGTATTACGGTTGACATCCAGAACCACGCCTTCCGCCGTGCCTGCCAGCACCACATGGTTGAAGCTGCTGCCATCACCGTTCAGGGTGAGCGTGCCGCCTTCCATGCGGAGGGTGTCCGTCACAAAGGAGCCGTTGACCGTGAGCTTGCCCGTGTTCTGCTTGATGAAGGTGACCCCGTTTTCCCCAACGATGCTGCCGCCCATGATGGAGTCCGCCCCGGCATAATCATCCGGTGCGGGCAATCCCGTTTCCAGGCGTTCGTTGTTGAGGATGACAACGGCGTTGCCTCCGTCCGCATTGGTGTTTTCCACCTTCAGCGTGCTTCCCGTTGCGCCCAGCAGGTTGTTGATGACCGCGCCGTCGCCGTCGGTATCGCCGGGGGCTCCCGCCAACTGGACGGTAAGCGTCTTGCCCTGGGCGATCACCACGCCGGCGTACATGCCCAGCGTTCCGTAGTTCGTGACCGTATCGGGATCAGAGGAGGCGGTGCCGTCCACCATGTAAAGGCCGTTGACCTGTCCGCTGAGGACCAGGCTGCCGCCGTCGGTGCCCGTCACGCGGATGCCGTAGTTGGAAAGGATTTTGCTGAACTGGATGTCGCCCAGATTGGCGCATTCCAGCGTTCCGGTCGTCAGCGTCAGCCAGCTTTCCACCCCGGCGTCCTTGTGGGCGACGAGGGTGTTCACAATGGCGTCAATATCCAGATTGACCGTGGCGGAATCATTGATAACGAGCTTGCCGTCTCCCTGGTCAATGATGGCCGTGCCGGCCGCGCCCTGGTTGACGTTGTCCGCGCCCAGGGTAAGGTTCAGCGTTTCCGTAGCTCCCGCACCCACCGTAATGTCTCCGGAGACGTTGGTGAGCTTGCCTCCGGCAGCCAGGGTGATGCCTTTCAGCATGTCGCCATTGGTGCCGCCCAGATTGATGCTGACGGCGGAGTCCACAACGATGCCCGCGGTGGCGCCTTCTCCCCGCGTCATGGCGGAGGTCAGTGATCCGTTAACGATTTTCAGCGTTCCCGCTCCGTTCAGCACGGTGCCGGCCCACTGGCCGGCCTTGTCCGCCGTGCCAAGCTGGACCACGGCGTCGGCATTCGTGATGCCGAGGGCTCCCGTAGCGGTATTGGCCTGATCCAGGATCAGGGTGCCCGTGCCTGCATGCGTCAGGTTGGAGTTGCCCTGCACCAGCGCATTCAGCACCAGTTCCGCGTTATTGTAATTGACGTTGTATTGTGCGGCCAGCCCGGCGTCCGCAGACCCCGTGTTGCCCGCCAGAATGGCGCCGTCTCCAAAGATGGCATTCCCCGCACCCGTGACGCTCGCGCCGCCGTTGCCGAAGTTCCAGACCTGGCGGCTGTTGTTGGCGGAGGTTTCATCGGTGGACAGGGTTCCCGTGAAGTCCTTGAGGGAGCCCGTGAGGATATTGGTCATCCGCACGTTCGTGGACATGCCCCATGCGCCCGAACCGGAAAGATTACCGGAGAAGGTGTACGTGGCGCCGGAAGAACCGTTCTGCAACGTGCCGTGGGTTGCGCCGATTTCAAAGTTGGCCGCCGTCGTGCCCGCGGAGAAATGGAAGCCCTTGCCGTCGATGAAAATGGTGCCGCCTCCCAGCGTATTTCCCGCGCCGAAAGCCGCCCAGTTGGCATTGGTACTCATATTTTCCCCGTTTCCGAGCAGTTCCAGACGGCCGGTGAAATTGGTATTGCCCGTATTGGAGATGTTGACCTGTCCCGCGGCATCCGCCGTCCCAATGGTGATGGTGCCCGCGCCGTTAAGCTGGGCGTGCAGGTTGACGGTTCCGCCGGAGAGGGCCAGAGAAGCGCCTTCACTTACGCGGACGATGGTGGCGTTATTGGGGTTCACGCCGATGGTCGCTCCGCCCGTGAAGGCAAGCGTTCCCTCTTCCACGGTGAGGTGGGCCAGGGTATTCCCGGAGTATCCCAGCGCCAGCGTGCCGTCCCCCGTCTTGGTCAGCGTGGTGCCCGCGCCCATGACGTCAGCCGTCAGTGCGGCCCAGGAGACAGTGTCCGCTGGCCCGATTACGGAAACGTTCAGGGCGCCTCCGTCTCCAACCTTGACGCGGCTGGAAACGTCATATCCCGTCACGTCCCTACCGGCGGCGGAGTCCGCATAAGCCAGCGTACCGCCGTTAAAGGTAATGTCACCCGCCGTACCCAGCGCGTCGTCCGCTCCGATGGTAAGAGTGCCTCCGTTGAGCACTGTGCCACCGGTGTAGGTATTCGCCAGGTTCAGGGTGACGTTGGCCGTGCCGTTCACGGTGAGCGTAGTGGGGGCAACGGAGTCCGCAATATAACCCGCGTTGTCCGGATCACTGACCAGCGTGTAAGTGCCGCTGTTGAAGACGACGCTCTTGGGAGTCACGGTACCGGAGACCTTCACTTCACCCGCTTCCGCAGCGGAGAAATAGATTTCCTGGTCGTTCAGCGTGTCCACGCCCGTCAGCTTGGTGGTCCAGCCGTCAATGCTGGTGTTGATCCACTTGCGGTCCGTTCCGCCGTCCCAGACAAAACCGTTGTCTCCGCTGACGTCCACGACTTTCAGCACGAGCTGGTTGTTTTCCACCACGACGGAGTATTCAAAGCCTTCCCGGGTGATGTCCGGCGTCCAGGTGAAGGAATCCGTAGTCAGGCTGCCCGCCGCAGCCCACTGGGCCAGGACGTAGTCGGATGCTTCCAGTTCACCATAGTTGTTGATGGTCAGCGTGCAGTTGGCATCCGTCAGAGCCAGGGCCCCTGCCTGGATATTGATGATCGGGCCGTTTGCCACGACTCCAGTCATGTCAAAGGTCAGCGTAGCGCCGCTGTTCAGCGTCAGGGCGGAGGCCGTGGTCATTTTGGCGCCCGCGCCCATGGAGATGCTGCCCAGGGTCATGGCGTTCGCATTCGTGAATGCCAGCGTGCCGGCCTGGACGTTCGTCAAGCCCGTGTAGGTATTCTGTCCGGAGAGGGTCAGCGTGCCGGAACCGACTTTCGTCAAACCGCCGGCGCCGGAAAGGACGCCCCCGAGGGTGATGGTGGTGGAAGACTGGTCATTGTATGATTTGGTTCCCGCATCGTATTGGCGGGTATCAACCGTCACGTTGCCGGCAAGATTCATGTTATAGGCGGAGGACCAGCCTTCCGCCGCCGTCGTTCCCAGGGTCCCGGAATTCATGTTCAGGACAATCGTATTGGTATTGCCGGACGCAGTCATGCCTCCCGCTCCGAGAAGCAGGGAACCGCCATTCAGATTAATGGTGGCGCCCTTGGCGGCGGCTCCGGCCCAATTCTGCCCCAGATCCAGCGTCTGAGCCAGGACCATGCCGCCTTGTTCAATGTTCATGACCCCCTTCCCGTCACGGGAAATCCGCAGGGTGCCGGTAATGTTCATGAAAGCATCCTTCTTGACAGTGAGCGTCGTCGTCCCGTTGTATTCATTACGGCCGATGAAACTTCCAGCCGTCAGGGAAGCGCCGGAATCCAGCGTCCAGGAAGCAGCCGCATTCGCACCCGCCATCAAAGTATAGCTTCCCGTGATATTGACATCACCCTGTAAAACCGTTGTGCCGGCAGCAGATATCAGAGAACCGGCGCCGGTGATCGTGTTTCCGTAAGTTCCGGCGGAAAGCGTCAGGGTAGTCCCCGCGCCCACATCATATTTGACGCCAGTCAGCGCGGCCGTCGTCGTGCCGGAGGCATTCCCGCTCAGCTTCAGCGTACCCGTGGAATTGGCATTCAGGCGCGTGCCCAAGCCGTTCCACGTGCCCGTGGTCAGCTCCAGAATGGAATTGCCCTGGAGGAGAACCGTGCTTGTGCCCAGCGCGCCGGCATTGCCGACGACGAGCTTGCTGCCGTTATACAATACAGTGTTTCCGCTATAGGAGTTGGCATTGTTGATGGTCAGGGAAGCTCCGTCCAGCAGATTCAGCGTCGTATCCCCGGTAATGGAGCCGTCACCAGCAAAAATGAAATCCGTGCCGGAAACATTAATTTTACCCGGAGCAACATTCCCGACGATCGTTACAGTCTTGTTCACGTCCGCACCATCGGAGAAGTACACGGTCTGTCCATCGGCGTAAGCCGTGGGAGTGCCGTCAAGGTCCCAGGCGGTATTGGAGGTGTCCGTGTTCCAGTTGCCGCTCTTCCATCTCAGCAGGCCGTCCTTGTCGGACAGGGAGACGTACAGCGTATCATCGCTGACGGTGAATGTAGCCTTGTAAAGTTCAGCCGCGGAGCCGCCGAGCGTGAACATGGACGTATCCGTCATGCCCGTTCCGTGCAGGAGGGCATATTCCGTATTGGCGGTGACGGAGGAAAGGCCTATCTGGAGAGCCGTAGCGCCGGTGCCCGCCACTGAATTGACGGTTAATGCCGCGGTATCCGTACTCAGGGCTCCAAAGCTCAGGGAGCCTCCGTTCAGGGTCAGAGCAGCCGCCAAAGTAGCGGTGCCCCCGTCAAGATTGATGGTTCCCAGCGTAGAGCCGGCATCCAGGGAATAACCGTCTGCGGAAGTCACGGCTACGGTCAGGCCGCCGTTGATAAGAAGGGCCCCCTGCCCGATGACGCTGGAGTCCTTCACGGTCAGCGCGCCTTCCCTCAATTCCACCGTGCCGGTGAAACCGGGAACGGCGGCGGTTTCACCTTCCGCGGGAACCGGAACCTTGGCAGCTCCATTGAGCACCAGGGTGCCGGCGCCGATCTTCGTGAGCTTGCCGCTGCCGGTCAGGCCGGTATTAAAGGTAATGGTTCTTCCGGTTGTCTTGTCCCCGGCGTCCAGGGTATCCACATAACTTCCGTTGGAAGCCGCCAGCGTGATATAGGAGGGAGTGAACTCGTTATTGTAGGTCACGGACCAGTTGGCCGTGGCTCCCAGCGTTCCCATGCCGAGCGTAATTTCACTGCCGCTGGCAAAGTTAACGATGTTGCCGCCAAAGTTGACGCGGGCCGTTCCGGCCGTTGCGCTTCCCAACTGGAATCTCCCGCGGAATACTCCATTGCCATTGGCCCAGAAGTCCAGGCCGCCCAGGTTGGCCGTGCCGCTGGAAGCAAGGAAGGTCCCCGTTCCGCTGTACCCAAGGTTCAGCGCAGCGGAGCCGGTAAGAAGCCCCCCGTTAAGAGTAAGGGTGCTGCCGTTGTCCACGATAAAGCTGCGGCCGGTTCCGTGGTCGCTGTTGGTGCCCGTGACATTCAACTCGGCGCCGGTGTTGATGGAAAGGGTCCCGTTCTTGAGGAGCCGCACGTTCGTAGCGTTGACGACGGAACCGGAGTTGACCTGAATGGAACTGCTCGCCCAGTTGCTCGACATGCTGAGGGTTCCGATGGTGGCCTGCGAATTGGTGAGGGTGAAGCCCCCGATGCAGTAATTGACGGCCAAGCCGCCCAGGTTAACCGTATTGTTCAGGAAGGTTACACGGGGACCGTAACCGCCGGAAGCCTGGTCCAGCTGCATGGTTCCTGCATAGTCAACGTTGCCGGAGATATTCAGGTTGAGGTTTTCACTGCGGCGGAAGGTGATTGAACTATCCTGGGTGACGCCCGCTCCTCCTACGATGTCGGAGGCGATCGTGACCGTATCCGCGGCATTGTGGTTCATCAGGACGTACATGCCGCCTTCAACGACGATGCGGTCCGAAGGACGAATCGTTCCCGCTCCGGGGCGAATGATGAAATTGGCGCCGTTGCCGATATGCAGGGTTGCTCCGTTGAGCGTGTCCGCCGCAGGCTGGCTGGCCGTATTGGCGGCGTAATTGCCATATACGGTGATGTCCTTCAGCGTGGATCCAGGAGAAAGGGTGACGCTCCCGTCCGTATTGCCGAGCCAGACGGAAAGGGAGGAGTTCGTCCCGCCCATGACGGTGGAGGAGAAGGACTCCATGAGATGCGTGGCGTCTCCCAGCGTCAGGGAAGCGTTGTTCCCCAGCGTGAAGGTATTGCCCGTGCCGAAGGTGATGGAAGAAGCGATCGCTGCGGTCTTCCCTTCGGAAACGAGGAGGCCCGCATTATTGCCGAGCGTGAAGGTTCCCCCCGTAATGGCGGCGTCCCCAAGCGTAAGCGTCGCCTGGCTGCCGAGGGAAAGGGCTTCCGCCTGAAGGGAATCCCCGGCTCCCATGTTCAAGGTGTAGTTCGTCCCGTCCTGGAACGTTACGGTACCGGCGATAATGTTGCCGGTCAACGCAATGGTTTTAACCCCTTCCGCAGCCGTGAAAATAACGGAGTCATTGTTCAGGAAGGAAGTATCCGTCTTGCCTCCATCTCCACTCTTGTACCAGCCCGTTCCAGTGTTGCTCCAGGTGCCGGTAGTGGGAATTCCAGACAAGCGTTTCCATATTGTAGCCTGTTCCCTGATACTGCACGGACATGCCGGAACCGTTGGAGACAAGCACGAAATTGCCGGCTCCCAGCTGGTCGGCGGAATCGACTCTCGTCAATGCCTCATAGGTGTCCTCCCCCGGTTTGCTTCCAAATAAGAAGGGAATCCAGGGAAGCTCCCAGATCAGCCCCGGTGGACATGAAATAGCGGGTCAGCAGGGCATCGTCCACCAGCTCGCGGTTGGTAACCGTCAGCGCTTCCATGGCGCCCGCAACCACTACCTCTACATTCCACGTCCGGTCATTCTTGGTCACTGTAGTGGTATTTGACAGGTTGATCATCCCGTCAAGCCCGATGTGCCAGTAGTGGCTGCCGGAACCGGTACCGTTGTCAAAATTGAGATTGCCTCCCGGAGTGGTCAGGTTCAGCGTGCCGTCCACATAAATATTAGCGTGCCCCTCTGCCTCCATGCTCTTGATCTGGTTGCTGAAGGTGGTGGAAAGAGTGGATCCGGCGCCTACGTAAACACTGCCGCCCCATTGTCCCAGGCTAACGGACACATTGCTGTTCCCCGTCACGGAGATGCCGCCGCCATCCGAAGTGTTGGGAGGAGTGCCCGTAACCGTAACGTCTACATCATTAAAAATCAAATGCGGGCCCTTATTCTCCTGGCGGGAGGGGGCGGCGTCCCCTTCCCAGTTGCCCGCCGTATCTACGGCATCGCCTTCCCCTGCCCCCGTCCACGTAAAATCAGGACCGCCAAACGCGGGAGCTTGCCAGAAATCCGCCGATGTGGCGGCATGGGAGTAAGAGTAAAAACCGGAGAAGGAAACCAGGGATGCAAGAAGGGCGGAACGCAAAGAAGGGGGAGATGAAGTCTCATATTGTATCAATGATATTATGACCAGTAATACCCGGATTTAGAATCCGTTGGCAAGCCTATTTTCGTTAATGACTCTTCTTAAGCAAATCATGAAGGGGAATAAAACAGGCTTCCTTAAACTATCTCTCCATCCATTTCAAAAATCATTAATGCAATACTTTTAATACAAGCAAGATATGGAAGTTTAAAGAAGAAGAAGGATTCTAAATTCCCAGATTGACCGTTCACCCTCCTGATGAAGGCGGTACCTGCAAAAACAAAAAGGCCGTCCCCTCACGGGAACGGCCCTGGCTTGGAAATCTTACCTTATTGCTGCTGGGCGCCGCTCTGCTTGAGCATCTCCTGGAGCTGTTCCGGGGAAATGCTCATGGGACCGCCCTGGGGAGTCGGGGCTTCCGAAATGCCGTCCAGTTCCAGATCAAAGATGAGCGGGGAATTGGGCTCGATCGGAGCGCCGGGGGTGTTTTCCGTAGGCCAGCTCGGAAGGGATGTACACGATCCACTTGGAGCCGACGGGCATGGTGGTCAGCGCCTCGGCAAAGCCGGGGATGACCTGGAGGGGAAGTTCCACGGATTTGCCCTTGGTGTCGTCAAACACGGTGCCGTCCAGCAGCGTGCCCTTGTACTTCACCTTGAACATGGGGTTCTTGAACTTCTTCTCGTCAAATTTTTTCTTCGCCGCCCTTGTTCACCACCTTGTACTGGAGGCCGGATTTCGTGGTGGTCACGCCTTCCTTCTTGCCGTTTTCCTCCATGAACTTCTTGCTGGCTTCCAGATTGGACTTGGCCTTGGCGGAGATGCGTTCGTCAATCTGCTTCTGGAACGCGTCCAGGGCGGGTTTCAGCTGTTCCTGGTCCTTGGCGGGCTTGCGGACCATGCCGTCCTTGATGCCCTGAAGGAAGGATTCCTGGTCCAGGTCGTCAAAGGTAAGGGGGGGAATGGAGCCGAGCTGCTGTCCGCTCTGGAAACCCAGAAAATAGCCCAGGTCCTTTTTCATCTGTTCGGGAGACACAGTAATTTCTTTCTCTTGTTTGGGTTGGTCGGCCGCCGGAGCTTCGGCAGCCTTTCTTGCGCGCCCGCCACACCCGCCAGAAGGGCGGAAACGGCAAACAGGGCGATGGAAGGGTTCATCTTCATGGTTGTTTTTTATCCTTTGTTTGAAAAGAGGACTCCTTTTTAACGGATTCCGTTCACAGAACAAGACAAGAGAATCAGTCATCCTGTCATCCGTTCCTCCAGGAGCGGCGGAACGTCCTCCGGTCAAAAGACGCAGCGGGTTATGCGAGCGTTTCCAGAACGCGGGCGATCATGGCGGGATAAAGGGCATGCTCCTGCTCCTGAATGCGGGCGTGCAGGCTTTCCGGCGTATCCCCCGGCAGCACGGGCACGCGCGCCTGCCCCAGGATGGGGCCCGTGTCCATGCCGTCATCCACGTAGTGAACGGTGCAGCCGCTTTCCGCCGCACCGGCCTTCACGGCCTGCTCCCAGGCATGAAGGCCGGGGAAGGAAGGAAGGAGGGAAGGATGAATGTTCAGAATGCGGGAAGGGAATTCCTTCAGCAGCGGATGCTTCACCAGGCGCATGAACCCAGCCAGGCAAACGCAGTCCACGCCGTATTCCTTCAGGCGCGCAGCGACGGCGGCCTGGGACGCCTCCGGGAATTTGGTTTTAAATCCCCCGCAGTCGATCACCTCCGCCGGGATGCCCCAGGAACGGGCGCGTTCCAGAATGTAGGCGTCCGGATTGTCAGACATCACCACGGCAATTTCCGCCCGGAGGGAGCCGGACCGGATGGCGTCATAAATGGACTGGCAGTTGGAACCGGAACCGGAACCGAGTATTCCTAATTTGGGCAACTTGGACATCCGGGGGATGAAACCACAGTTTTTTGCCCGTGGCAAGTCTCCGGCTTGACAAAAAGGCCCCGGTATTCGCCTAATAAAGGCATGAGAGACACCCGTTTTCAGGCCCTGGCGGCCCAGCTTGCAGGGTATTCCACCACCCTGCGTCCCGGAGACCGGGTTTTGCTGGAATTAACGGATATTCCGGAGGAAATGGGAATAGCCTTATCCGGGAGGTGCGCGCCGCAGGCGCAATGCCCTTCCTTCGCCTGAACCAGTCCCGGCTGAACCGGGAAATGCTCTCCGGAGCCACGGAGGAACAATACGGCATCATCGGCCGCCACCGCCTGGCGGAAATGGAGGAGATGGACGCCTATATAGAAATACGCGGCGGCGGGAACGCCTTTGAGCTGTCCGCCGTTCCCCAGAAGAGTATGGCCGTTGCCATGAAGGCCCTGAACCCCGTCTCCCAGAGGCGCATCCGCCACACGCGCTGGTGCGGGCTGCGCTGGCCGTCAGAGGGAATGGCCCAGCAAGCCGCCATGAGCACGGAAAAGTTTGAGGATTTCTATTTCCGCACCTGCCTGATGGATTACGGCGCCCTGCGCCCCGCCATGCAGAAGCTGGCCGCCATGATGGAGGCGGCGGAACACGTGCGCATCACCGGACCGGGAACGGACATTTCCTTTTCCATCAAGGGGCTGCCCGCCATCCCGTGCGCGCGGGGGAATGCAACCTGCCGGACGGGGAGGTGTTCACCGCACCCGTCATTGACAGCGCCAACGGCCGCATTTCCTTCAACACCCCGAGCCTGTTCCAGGGCATTCCCTTTGACAACATCAGCCTGACGCTGGAAAACGGCCTGGTGGTGCATGCGGAGGCGGGGGGACAAGACCGCGGAGCTCAACTCCATTCTGGATACGGACCCCCGGCGCGCGGCGGCTGGGGGATTCGCCTTTGGCGTCAATCCGGCCATCACCCGCCCCATGCGCAACATCCTGTTTGACGAGAAAATCTCCGGCTCCTTCCACCTGACGCCGGGACAGGCCTACCACGTGGCGGACAACGGCAACCAGTCCCGCATCCACTGGGACATGGTATGCATCCAGACGGCAGCAGCCGGCGGAGGCGATATTTACCTGGACGGCGTCCTGGTGCGCCGCAACGGCTTGTTCACCATGCCGGAACTGGCTATTCTCAATCCCGCCCAATCATGACTACGGACTCCACCCCCTCCAAAAAACGCTCCCTGCTCCGCAAACTCCTGTACGCAGCCGCGGCAGTCATTCTGCTGGGGTCCCTACTGGCCTCCTACATGAACTGGGAGGCCAACCATCTGGAATTCAGTGAAAACACCGCTCCAGCGGGCTGCGTTCCGGGACTTTCCGGACTGCGCATCCTGGTGCTGTCAGACGTCCACACCAATCTTCCCCTGCTGGAAAAAGCGGCGGCCATGGCGGAACAGGCCAGGCCGGACATGATCGTGTTCCTGGGAGACCTGTACACGGATTTTCTGCGGGCCACCCACGCAGGAGACTACATCACGCAGATGAAACGGCTCTCTTCCATCGCCCCGGCCTACGCGTGCCTGGGCAACCATGACATGGCCCTGGTGGACAACGTGGAGCGCATCCTGAAGGAAGGCGGTTTCACCCTGCTGAGGAATTCCGCAGCCTTCGTCACCATCCCCAGGCTGGGGAACGCGGAATTCAAGCTGGTGGGACTGGGAGACCTGCGCGAGGGGGACTTCTTTCCGGACCGGTGCATGAGTCCGCGGGAATTGGGGGAAGAATCCGTGATGCCCACCATCGTCCTGAGCCACAACCCCAAGGGGAGGGAATTGCTGGGCGGCTATCACTGGAACCTGATGCTCTCCGGCCATACGCACGGCGGCCAGATCAAACTGCCCTTCTTTTCCACCCCCCTGCTGACGTCGGAGGGGGAAACGATGTACTCCGGCTTCCATCCTTATGAAGACAAGCAGGTCTTCGTCACCCGCGGCATAGGCTACATAGGGCCGGGACGCTTCAACTGCCCGCCGGAAATCAACCTCATCACCATTCCATAGCCCCTTTTCCCGACCGCCATGGTTCTCTCTCTGCTGGCTTCCGGAGGCCCCAACGCCGCGCCTCCCTTCTTCACCCTGCTCACCGTCGTCTTCATGGGCATCATTGCGATTGCCCTCATTCTGGCCCATTTCCGGCAGTCCCTGCTGGCGGGCTACTTCATCTGCGGGGTGATTCTGGCCAACTGCGGCATCCTGGACCACATCCCCAATTCCGACGTCAGCATCCAGGCCCTTTCCGAGGTGGGCATCATCCTGCTCATGTTCACGCTGGGCCTGGAATTTTCCATTGACGAGCTCAAGCACCTGCGGAAAACGGCCCTGGTCGGCGGCGGCATTCAGATGTTCATCTGCACCGCCGCCTTCGGCCTGGGGCTCCATTACGCCACGGGCATGGATATGAGCCATTCCCTAACAGTCGGGGCCATCATGGGCCTTTCCTCCACGGCGGTGGCGCTGAAATCCTTCCAGGAATTCGGCCTGAGCGGCACCTCCGGGGCAAAAATGGCGGTAGGCATCGCCCTGTTCCAGGACATTGCCGCCATCATGCTGGTAGCGATCATGCCGCAGATCTTCGCCGCCACGCCCGACTCCTGGGAAACCGCTCTCAACATCGGCATGGCCGTCCTGCGGGGCTCGTCTTCTTCCTGGGGGCCGCATGGCTGATCGGCCACTACCTGCTCCCGCGCATCATGCTGGCCGTGGCCCGGACCAAGAGCCGGGAGCTCTTCACCCTGATGGTCTTCGCCATCTGTTCCGGCATCGCCATGCTCGCCAGCCTGCTGGGCCTGAGCATTGCGCTGGGGGCCTTCACCGCCGGGCTTTTCGTCAGCAGCTCCTACTACAGCCACCGCGTCCTCAGTGAAGTGCTCCCCTTCAAGGACCTTTTCCTGACCATCTTCTTCGTTTCCGCCGGGCTGCTGATTGACATTGACGACCTGTGGGAGCACATCGGCCATGTGGCGACCTTCGCCGCCTTTGTCCTCGCGATCAAATTCGTGGCCTGCATCGTGGCCGCAAGCTTCCTGAAAATCCCCGGCCGCATGGGCATCATGGCCTCCACCGCGCTGACCAACGTGGGGAATTCTCCCTGGTGCTCATCCCCTTCATGCAGGAAATCACCCCCATTCCGGCGCTGGTGACCACCAATGTGTACGCCATTGCAGCCGTCTCCATGGGCATGACGCCCCTGCTGATGAAGGCGGCGCGGAAGCTCACCCCCCTGCTGGTGCGCATTCCGGGCCTGAAGACAAAAAGGGAACGCCTCAGCGTGGAAACCATGATCACGCGCGTGGAGGGAATCAAGAACCACGCCATCATCTGCGGCTACGGCCCCGTAGGCAGGCGGCTGCATGAAAGCCTGTCCCAGTACGGCATCCCCTGCATCATCATCGACCTGAACGCGGACACCGTCAAGACCCTGCTCAATGACGGCCATCTGGCCTTCCTGGGGACATCCAGCACCAGATCACCATGGACCTGGCGGGAATCCGCACCGCGCGGCTGATCGCCTTCACGTTCCCGGACCCCGCCCCGGCCCTGTCCACCTACATGCAGATCAAGGGAGCCAACGCGAACATCACGGTGATAGCCCGCGCCAAATTCCGTTCGGAAGTGGCTTCCCTGCATCATGCGGGCATCGCCAACGTCATCCATGATGAAATGGAAACGGGCGCCGCCGCAGTGCGCCTGGCGAAGCTGAGCTTTGATATTATTGAACCCGCAGACGCGCCCACGCTGTCCCATTAAACAATGACGAATCTTCCGGACGCCCACACCCACCCCGCTCCTGCCGCACCCGGCACGGCGCCGCGCTTCATCTGCGGCACCTCCCCGGCGGACTGGGAGCAGGTGGCCCTTCTGGCGGAACGGGATAAAAACGTCACGCCTTTCTTCGGCATTCATCCCTGGCGCCTGAACCCGGCTGCATGGAAGGAGGAAATGCGCCTGCTGGAATCCTTCCTGAAAAAATTCCCCCGTGCGGGCATTGGGGAAACGGGGCTGGACAAGTGCCGCCGCGGCATTCCGGGGCTGCCCCTACAGCGGGAAGCGCTGAAACAGCACCTGGAGCTGGCCGCGCGCCTGAACCGCCCCGCCGCCCTGCACTGCTGCCGCGCGTGGGGCACGCTGGCAGGAATGCTGAAGGAATATCCCCGGCTGAAAGCCGTGCTGCACGGCTGGACGGGTGCCCTGAACCCCGGCGCGCAGCTCCCTTCCGGCAACTGGCTTCTCTCCGTGGGGCCTCGTGAAATGGATCGCCCGGGCCTCCTTTCCTCCATCCCGCTCCATCGGCTGGCGCTGGAATCGGACGAACACCCGGAGGCCTTGCCGGAGCTTTACCGGAACGCCGCGCAAGCCCTCTCCATGAAAGAGGAAGAACTGGCCGCCCTGGTTGCGGACAATATGGAGAGAATCTCCGCCCGCTAGCCGCCGGAAGGCGCAACGCCCTGCCGGAACGCGGGTGGCAGGAAACAGCGGCTTTTTTCCTTGGCAGGCTCCTGCCGCCGGCTATCATGCGGGCATGGGCCTTTTTCAGGATCAAACCAGTTCTCTGTCGGAAATCAAGCGGCTTGCCGCCCTCGTCATGGATCCCTCGCGCAGGGATGAAATCGGTCCGGACCAGTGGCCCCTGGCCATGATCGCCTATGGGCTGGTCACCTGCAATGAAATGGGCAGGGAAGAAGAAGGCGTCACCATTTACAACATCTTCCAGTCCTGCTGCGCACCGGACGCGCGGCGCAAATGCGCGCTGCAACTGGCCACCTTCATCCGCCAGCGCAAGGGGGACGGATGGCGGGCCCTCCTGCCCTTCTCCATGACGGATGCGGCCCCGGACATCCGCCGTCAGGCCTCCTTCCTGATTTACACGCTGGCCTCCCCCAAACCGGAGGAACGCTTTCCCGGAATCGCCGGGCTGGCAGACATCATCTGTGCGAATCCGCTACCCGGCCAGGCGAGCATGGCCCCAGCGCTGGACGCCCTGATGAGCCTGGGCGACATGCGGTTTGCCCCTTATCTGGCCTCCATCTCCAAAAAACTTCCTTCCGAACGCCTCGCGGACCTGCTGGCCGGAACGGAAGCCATTCCCACGGACCTGGGCTGCGGATGGCTGCTGGATGTTCTGGACGAACGTCCGGAGCTTTCCTCCGCCATTGCAGCGGTACTGGCCGGAATGCCGTCCAGGGCCGGAGAAGTCCTGGATGTGGTGGTGCCCATCCCCTCCTGGCAATTCACCAACTCCGCCGTTCAGCCGCTCCATTCCTGGAGCATTCCCGAATACCGGCTGCGCATGAGGGAACGGCTTTCCAGGCGCCTTGGACCGGAAGAACAGGAAGCCGTTGACCGGGCATGGAGCTGATTCTCCGCGCCCTGCGGACCAGGGCCCACTTCGTTTATAAATTAAAAGAGCCGTTCCACGGAAATGAGGAACGGCTCTTTTAATGTTCAGAAAAACCAAGCTCAGGCACGTTTGCGGCGCACCAGGAGCGCCGTCAGCCCGAGAAGCCCCAGCGTAGCGGTGGCCGGTTCCGGGATGGACAAGGGCATGCCGTGCGTATCCAGGTAGGCAAAATCGTTTCCGTTCAACACGCCGTCGTACACAGCCAGGTTATCGACGAAAAGGCCGTTGGCCCCAGGATTGTGATCCCCGCTCCCCTTGATGCTGGTAACCTTGGAATCACCGGAAAGACTCGTCGTGACCGTTTTGACAAGCTCGCCATCGTGGTAAACCTGCATCTCATTTCCCTTGAACGTCAGTCCAAGGTAGTTCCATGTATCATCAGAAGCAGCAAACAACTCGGTTCCGTCCGGAATTCCGATATTCCCCCCGTTGTAAATCACCCATTTATTGGCGGCCGTCATCTCCACCCTGATCGTCGTGCCCGCTATCGTCATGGAAAAAGCATCCTTCCAGTCAGCACTGGAAGAACTGTAATACATGTGGATGCCCACGCTGAAACCGGTGGCAAAATTCAGGCCGTCAATGCCATTGGTGCTGGTGATGTTGAACGTTCCACCGTTGGGACAGTGGGAATAACCGCCGTCCGTCATGGGTGTAATACTATTACTCCAATTGATGTACCCGGTCGTTTTTGAAATGGCAGTGGAACCGCTTCCCAGATTGATGAAATTCTGATTGCTCCCAAGCTGGTTGAAATCCAGTCCGTACAACAGGGAAGAAGCCTGTACGCCGGAAATGAGGCATAAGGCTGCCGCCACTGCCGTTCCCTTGAAAGTTAAATGGCCATGGGGATTGAACATGCGTCCACTGAAACGGATAACAAATCCGGTATTTGAAAAAAACAAGCAGTAAATGATGAAATAAATTGAAATAGAACAAGGAACCGCCTGTTCTTTTTCTTAAAGAAGCGGTTTTAAGGAAGGCCGCCGCTCTATTAAAAGAGAAATATAAATCTTTACTTATCAAAAATACACGCTTGACACCGGATTTGTTATCCGTTGGCAAATCATTCCCCATCATACTCAATCCTCCCGGCATTTTGAACGCACGGAAACGATGTGACAGGATCAGGAAATAAAAACCAATACGCTAAAACGGAAAGGAAGAAGACGCCGGATTCAACAGCTCTTTTTCTGGCGGGCCCTTTTCCCGGAAATGCGCCTACCTCGCCACCACGTGATTGTGGTGGAAATCAACAAAGCTCCGGTACGTTTCCTCGTCCAGCAAGGTTTCATGCGTCATCAGCAGGAGGGGGAAAGGCTTCCCTTCATCCGTATAAGGGGCATGAATGTAATCAAACTGGGGATTGGGCACAAAGCCGTGCCGCTGGTAAAACCCCAGGCGGCGGCGTGAAATCCCGTCCTCCGGAGGATCAATCTCCAGAATAACCTTGTGGGGAAAAGCGTCCCTCAATTCTTCCAGAATCCTTTGGCCGGCGCCCTGTCCGCGCAGGGAGGCATCCACGGCGAAATATTCCAGATACACGAATGCCTCACGCTGCCAGCTCACCAGCATGGCAACCACCCGGCCTGCCCCGTTTAAAAATACCTCATAACAAAAGCCCGGGTCTTGAAACGCCAGCGGAAAATCCTGGACGCGCCGCTGTTCGTGCACCGGAAAACTTGTCCGGTAAATATCCAGGGAATCCAGGAATAGAGGATCATCCACTCCCGTCGCACGGTGCTTGGTCAGCGATTCAGGCTTCATGCCCCATATCCAACCACACCCGTCTTCCTTCGGCAAGGCTCCCGGAAAAACTTCCCCAGTCATGCAACAACGTGGCCAGACTTAACCCATTCACCTTCCAGACGATTCACCACTTTTCTAACATATTATATAAACCGTTGACAATAAATAAAATAAGAAGACAGAGTGATAAGAGTGCAGAAATAGTTCATCCATCCTCCATGTTTACACCGATTCTCCGCCTTTTATTTCTTCTGCTGTTCCTGGTATTTCCGGGAGGCGCCAATACGGTTCTTCATGCGGAAGAAACTCCAGACATGGACGACTGCTCCCTGTATATTGAATCAAAGACGGATGTGGCGTCCGCCCAATGCATGATTGACGGAGGAAACCAGGAGGACGACAAAAAACGGACTGATGTGGGTATTGGAGAAGAAGTTGAACTGACCTTGACCGGGAAGCGGTTAAAAGAGGTGGATTTGGATTCCATAGAATGGACCATGGAACCGATAATCTGGCCACCGTTGAAAAATCGGAGGATGGAGATAATCAGGCAATTCTAACCATCAACAAGGATATTACTGAAAACAAGATTCTTACAATCCGAATCAAAACAAATCTCGACGAAGAGCTGCCGGAGAGAAAACCTCTGATTTTTCATATTTTTATTCCATCTGAAATCATGGCAGTACATACGGGGAAACGAATGCCCAAGTGTGCAGCAGATGGAGAAAAAGACCATGCGGGAGCATCCACCGTCCTGGATTTAACCCTGCATCCATTAAAAGTGAGTTTCAGTAATATCGCCTTCATTGTACGGGCGAATGATCCGGAAGGATTCAAACCGGAACATGATCCCGGCGCCGTTTTGTTCCGCCCCAACGCCAAAAACAAGGCAATTCCCAGTGACTATATCGGATGGAAGTTTAAACCCGAATTCGATTGCCCCAATTGCAGGCTTCCAATCTTCCCAAGCCCTTTTCATGGGCATGCAGCTGGCATGTCCGTTCCGATGACAAGGACTGCCTTCTGATTCATGGCAAACCCTATCCCCAGGATTTTAATTTTACTTATGACGGAGAAGAAACCGATGAGAATTCTCCAACCAAAGGATTACAAAACGTCAAAGTAACCGTCTCCAAATTCCGCCGCACCGTGACACGCAGTACGGCAGGCAAAGCGCTTCATACCAACTCATAAATAATCCTTTTCCATATCATTCCATGAACCCTGTTTATGTACCTATTCTCCTGGCTTGGACGGCCCTCCTTTTGTTCCATTCTCCCGCTTTCTCCGATATCCGCCTGCCCATTCCCTCAGCCACCAGGAATCTTAACAAGCAGAACACGAAACTGCTCCAACTTAAAAGACTGCTCGACGAGGACAGCATCATTCCCTTCTACCAGGAAGCCGACAAAATGCTGAAGGAGGCCAGCCTTTACAGAAAAAAAAATGTCACTCCACAGGAATTGACCGACGGCCTCTTCCTGTGCCGCCTGATTGCGACCGCGCCATTCATCGACGTTAACCGGCACAGCAACGTCATGTGGCTGATGAACCACACTAACCTGGACTATAAAGTTAAAGATTTCATGTCCCGGAGCATGCCGCTAGCCGCCTTAACGGACAAGCATTCCACCTTGCCGGAAAAGGAGGAAGCGCTGCGGTTTTTTCTAACAGCGAGAGCACTGGTTCTCCAGCAATTCCGGAGCAGTTTCAATCACGCCTTTGAGGCCACCTGGATCTGTTCGGAAATGCTTCTGGACCATGCCCCCAGCTCACCGGCGATCGGGAAGCAGCCGGCGAGGTCGCCAACAGGCTCGCGACCAACGAGGCAAGAAACAATAAACTTAAGAACATCATACCCAGAAGGGAAAGAATATTCGTCCGCGAATTAATGCAGTGCTTCCCGACCAAAGCGGTGGAAGTCAAAAAATACCTCCGCATGGCCGGCTACGGCGACAAGGATATCCCCCGCCCTCCTTGACAGGACCGTCGGCAGGATTCCTGAAGCCCGGTACCTGTACAAGGGTTTGCCGAAACGGAAGGATTGAACGCTTCCCCTTCATCTCCATTCAATTCACGTTTTACCTGATGCATAAAGAGAAGTGGCGTGCTTCATGAAATCCATTTGAAGTTTCATTCCGGAAACATTAGAATTCAGCTAAAGCCATGATGCCGCCCATGAAAAATTTTCCCCTGCTGCTGTTTTTCACCTGGGCAGCTTTTCCCTGCACCCTCCAGGCGCAGGAAAAACCGCAAGGGGAAAGCCCCTGGCCGCGCTGTGCCCCTGCACGTTCCGGGAGCCATATTCTTTTCCTGGGAAACAGCTATACGTTTTTCAACCGCATGCCCGCCATGGTCAAGGCCATGGCTGACACCAAAGGATTGCGGCCGGACGTGCACATGCACGCGGCTCCGGCAGCCTCCTTCCAGTCCCACTGGAATGACGGGCGCGCCCGTGAAAAGCTGGAAGGAACGGCCTGGGACTTCGTCATTCTCCAGGACCAGAGCGCCACTCCCGTCGTGGCCCCGGAGCGGACCATGGAATTCGGCGGCAAATGGTGCTCCCAGGTACGCGCCGCCCAGGGAACGCCCGTCCTGATGCTGACGTGGGGAAGAAAGGACGCCTCCGGCGTTCCGGACCCGCAGGAGCAAAAAGCCCTCCTCGCCACGTATTTGAATCTCGCCCGGAAGGAAAAAGCCGCCGTGGCCCCTGTGGGAATTGCCTGGGAAAACTGCCTCAGACGCCATCCGGGGATTGCCCTGTACCAGGCGGACGGCCAGCACCCAACGGAGGCGGGAAGCTACCTAGCGGCCTGCGTGATGTACTGCACCCTGTTCGGAAAGTCTCCGCTGGGCCTCCCGGCCAAACTGTCCCTGAAAGGAGTGCGGCTGTGCAGCCTTCCCGCAGACAGGGCCAAAATCCTGCAAACCGTCGCCAGGGATATGTGCAAACAGCTCTTTTCCGCTTCTGCCGGAAACCGCCCCGGAACCGCCGGACCATAGGCCGCCGCTCTGCTGCCGCATAGCGCAAAATCTACTCGCAAAACGGGCGCCGTTCCTTTAACCTTGCGGCGATCACTTACACATATTATGAGCGAACAAGTCATTATCATCGGCGCAGGCTGCGCAGGCTACACGGCGGCCATTTACACCGCCCGCGCCAATCTCTCTCCGCTTCTCATTACGGGCTCCCAGATCGGCGGCCAGCTGACCACCACCACGGAGGTGGAAAATTTCCCGGGCTTTCCGGACGGCGTGATGGGGCCGGACCTGATGTTCCTGATGCAGCAGCAGGCGGAAAAGTTCGGCACCCGGTTTGCGTATGAGGACGTCAAGAGCGTCATCAGGGATGAAGCCACCGGGCTGTTCACCGTGAAGACCAGCGGCCAGAATTACGAAGCCCGCAGCATCATCGTGGCTACGGGAGCTTCCGCCCGCTACCTGGGCATACCCGGGGAGGAAGGGCTGGTAGGCCACGGCCTCACCGCCTGCGCTACCTGTGACGGAGCCTTTTACCGGGACGTGCCCGTGTGCGTGGTGGGCGGCGGAGACAGCGCCTGTGAAGAAGCCATGTTCCTGACGCGCTTCGCCTCCAGAGTGTACCTGATCCACCGCCGGGACACGCTCCGCGCCTCCAAAATCATGGCGGAACGCACGCTGTCCAATGAAAAGATTTTCCCCATGTGGAATTCCACCATCGTGAGCTACAAGACGGACGACAAGGGAGAACTGGAAGCCGTCATGCTGAAGGATCTGGTGGAAGGGGATGTAACGGAACTGCCCGTCAAGTGCGTCTTCATGGCGATCGGCCACACGCCGAATACGTCTTTCCTGGGAGATCTGGTGGACCGGGACGACGCCGGCTACATCATCCGGGACCCCGGCCTGATGGCGACCAAGACGCCGGGCCTGTTCGCCGCCGGAGACGTGGCGGACCCTCATTACCGCCAGGCCATTTCCTCCGCCGGCATGGGCTGCGGCGCCGCCATTGAAGCGGAACGCTACCTGCTGGGGCTGTAAGCCCATCTTCCGGAACGGGGCGGAGTTTCCGCGGGAAATTCCGCCCCGCCCCGCTACAGGAAAACGGACATGCACCATTACAGCATTTTTGAGCTTTTCAGCATCGGGATAGGCCCCTCCTCCTCCCATACCGTAGGCCCCATGCGGGCGGCGCACCGTTTTCTGGAACAGATACGCCATTCTCCGCGACTGCCGGAAATTACGGGCATCCGCTGTGAATGCTACGGCTCCCTGGCGGCCACCGGCCACGGGCACGGCACGGACACGGCCATCATGCTGGGCCTGCTGGGGAAGAGCCCCACACGGTGGAGCCGCGCAGCATTCCCGGAAAAATCGCCCGCCTGCACCAGCAGGAAACGCTCCCTGTCACGGAGGAAAAAAACCGTCCGTTTCTCCCCCACCCGGGACCTGGACCTTTCCCACTACCAGCCCCTGCGCCTGCACCCGAACGGGATGCTGTTCACCGCAGTCAACCAGGAGGGAGAACCGGTGGAAGACGCCGTGTTTTATTCCACGGGAGGCGGCTTCGTCGCTTCCGAGCAGGAGCTTCTGCATCCGGAGGAACCGGACCGGGAACCCTTCCCCCTCCCCTATGAATCCGCGGAAGAACTGCTGCGCATGGCGGATGAACGGGAATGCCCCCTCTCCTCCATCGTCATGGCCAATGAATGCGCCCTGCTTCCGGAACGGGAAGTCCGTGAAAAGCTGGACCTGATCTGGGCTACCATGAAGCAGTCCATTTCCAGCGGCATGAGCGCGCGCGGCAACCTGCCGGGCGTCCTGCAAGTGCCCCGCCGCGCCAAGACGCTCCGCAAATCCCTTCTGGTGCATGGAGAATCGGCCCTGAAAGACCCTCTCTCCATCATGGACTGGATCAACCTGTACGCCATTGCCGTGAGTGAGGAAAACGCGGCCAGCGGCCGCATCGTCACCGCCCCCACCAACGGAGCGGCGGGGATTGTTCCGGCAGTTCTCAACTACGCCACCAAATTCTGCGTTTCACCGTATCCGGACGCCGTGCACCGCTTCCTGCTCACCGCGGGTGGCATCGCCATCCTGTACAAGAAAAAAACGCCTCCATCTCCGGCGCGGACGTCGGCTGCCAGGGGAGGTGGGCGTGGCCTGCTCCATGGCCGCGGCCGCGCTTGCGGAGTACCTGGGAGGAACGCCCCACCAGGTGGAAAACGCCGCGGAAATAGGCATGGAACACAATCTGGGCCTCACCTGCGATCCGATCGCGGGGCTCGTCCAGATACCCTGCATTGAACGCAACGCCATCGCCGCCATCAAGGCCATCAACGCCGCCCGCATTGCCCTGGGCGGCACGGGCGCCCACTTCGTCCCTCTGGACAAGGTCATCCGCACCATGCTGGATACCGGAAGGGACATGCAGTCCAAATACAAGGAAACCGCCCAGGGCGGCCTGGCCGTGAACGTGGTGAATTGCTAAAGGGAAACGGAAATCATCCCATGGGATTCCATGTGCGTCTGTTCCGGTAAAAAACACTCCGGCGGGTTGACAGACACGGGGAGCAAAGGTAGGGTGCGGGCATGTTTTCACGCCTTTTTCTCGCTCTGGCCCTGCTGGCGGGCGGCACGGGACTGTCCCAGGCCGTCCACGTCGTCATGTGCGGCGGTCCCGCCCTCAGACAATGGGAAGGACTGAGAATACAGCCTGACAGGCATGACAACTGGTGGGCCAACTTTGTAAGGGCCTCCACCATCCGCATCGCCCAGATCCAGCAGAAGGACCCCTCCGCCAGAATCACCTGGATCGTTTACCGTCCGGGCTATGCGACACGGGGAAGGGAGGACGGCAAGCCCTATACCCGCTGGATTGCCGACCTGGCTTCCAAGTACAAGATCAAGCTCGTCTGGGTGGACAGCGCGGACCAGGCCATCCGGGCGCTGAATTCCTCCCCGCGCTTCCGCGGAGACTTCGTGGAATCCTTCTACTACTTCGGCCATTCCAACTGTTTTGCGTGGATGCTGGACTACGGCAACAACATCATGGCCGTCTCCACGGAATGGATTCATGAAACAGACCTGAACCGCATCCGCCGAGACATTTTCACCCCGCGGTCCGACTGCTGGAGCTTCGGCTGCTACACGGGGGCCAACATGTCCGGCTGGTGGAAGCGCATCGTGGGCGTGCCCCTCTGGGGCAACACGGAATCCACCCGCTACGGCCCTGTCTCCGACGGCAGGCTGCCGGAAGGCGTGGGCAAATGGGTTAAATAAGCATGTAATAGTTAACAGTAAATAGTTAATATTGTTTATACCTTGCATATTAACCTGCGCTGTTCATCTGCTGCCGATCCCGTATTGCCTTTCCGGGAAAAAACCTTTATCATCATACCCATGCGGACCGAATTCCGCCATTTTCTGACACAACCATGAACCAAGCACCCCATGTTGCCATCGTCGGCGCCACCGGAGCGGTGGGCGTTGAGATCCTGTCCTGCCTGGAAACACGCAACTTTCCCGTAGGCTCCCTGAAGCTTCTGGCCTCCGCCCGGTCCGCCGGAAAACAGGTCGCCTTCCGGGGAGAAATGCTGACTGTGGAAGAATTGACGGAAAAATCCTTTGACGGCGTGGACATCGCCCTGTTCAGCGCAGGCGGCGGCATTTCCCTGAAGTTCGCCCCCATTGCCGCGGCCGCGGGCTGCGTGGTCATCGACAATTCCTCCGCCTTCCGCCAGGACCCGGACGTGCCCCTGGTGGTGCCGGAAATCAACCCGGAAGCGGCCCTCAACCACCCCCGCAACATCATCGCCAACCCGAACTGCACCACCATCATTACGCTGATGGCCCTCTTCCCCCTGCACCAGCGCTTCGGGCTGAAAACCGTCATCGCCTCCAGCTACCAGGCGGTTTCCGGAAGCGGGCAGCACGGCATTGCGGAACTGGAATCCCAGGTGCGCGCCGTGGTGGACGGCCATCCCGTGGTGAAAAACGTTTATCCGCACCAGATCGCCTTCAACCTTCTTCCCCAGATCGACTCCTTCACGGAAAGCGGCTACACGAAGGAAGAGCTTAAAATGCTCAATGAAGGCCGCAAAATCCTTTCCCTTCCCGACCTCAAGGTGACGTGCACCTGCGTGCGCGTGCCCGTGTACCGCTCCCATTCCATTTCCGTGACTGCCCAGTTTGAGCAGCCTGTGGATGTGGAAACGGCTCGCCGCGCCTATGACGGAAAACCCGGCATCGCCGTGATGGACAATCCCTCGGAAGGCGTGTGGCCCACCCCGCTGGACAGCACCAACGGGGACACCTGCTACGTGGGGCGCATGCGCATGGACATGGCGATCGACAATGCCCTGACCCTCTGGGTCGTGGGCGACCAGGTCCGGAAAGGGGCAGCCCTGAACGCCGTACAGATTGCGGAACTTCTGGTCGGCCGCTGAACTATATCTACTATCCCCGCACCCATTCCTTAACGTCATGTGTGAAGAACAATCCCTGAACGACTACATTACAGAACAGTGCGCCTTGATTGACGCCGCGCTGGACAGGCTTCTGCCCGCAGAGGACGAAAGCCCTGAAACTATCCACAAGGCCATGCGCTACAGCATGTTCGCGGGCGGCAAGAGAATGCGCCCCGTGCTCTGCCTGGCGGCCGCGGAAGCCTGCGGCGGTCTGGCGGTGAACGCCCTGGTGCCCGCCTGCGCCGTGGAAATGATGCACACGTATTCCCTTATTCATGACGACCTGCCGGCCATGGACAATGACGACCTGCGCCGCGGCAAGCCCACCAGCCACAAGGCCTTCGGGGAAGGGGTAGCCATTCTGGCGGGAGACGCCCTGCTGACGGAAGCCTTTGCCGTGATCGCCCAGGTGGACGACACGGAACGCTACACTGTCCGGGATTACGTCCGGGAACTGGCGGCTACCGGCGGCAGCACGATGCTCATCGGCGGCCAGATTCTGGACCTGGAAGGGGAGCACAAGCAGCTCTCCGAACCGGAAGTGCGCGCCGTGTACGAAGGGAAGACGGCGGCCCTGCTGACCACGGCCCTCCGCTTCGGCGCCATGTCCGCGAACGCCACGGAAGCCCAGTTGGAAGCCGTCACGGACTTCGGCTACAACCTTGGCCTCGCCTTCCAGGTAATTGATGACATTCTGGACCTGACCGCCTCCACGGAAAAGCTCGGCAAAACCGCCGGCAAGGACGTGAACGCCCAGAAATCCACCTGCCCGGCCCTGATAGGCATGGACGGAGCCCGTTCCGAAGCGAAATGCCGCACCCAGGCGGCCCTGGACGCCCTGATGATCTTCCCGGAAGAACGCCGCACCCGCCTGGTGGAACTGGCCAACTATCTCCTCAACCGCGAATATTAAGCCGCATTTTCTTTCATGCCCGCAGAAACCGTATCCGACAACGTGGAAACCCTGATCAATCTGGCGCTGGCCGAAGACTTCGGCCCCGGGGATGTGACTTCCACATACTTCGTCCCGGAACACCTGACCGCCAGAGCCATTCTGACGCCCCGGAAAAAGGGCGTTCTTTCCGGCGTCAACGTGGCGGCGGAAGTCTTCCGCAAGGTGGACCCCTCCCTGAAGGTGGAAGTCTACCTGCATGACGGGGAAGCCGTGGCGCCCGGCGCCGTGGTGATGCTCATTGAAGGCTCCGCCCGCTCCATCCTGGGAGCGGAACGCACCGCGCTCAATTTCATCCAGCGCCTTTCCGGCGTGGCCACGCTCACCCGTAAATACGTGAAGGCCGTCTCCCACACCAGCGCCCGCATCCTGGACACCCGCAAGACCACTCCCGGCTACCGCCTGCTGGAGAAAGCCGCCGTGGCCCACGGCGGAGGCACCAACCACCGCATGGGCCTGTATGACCGCGCCATGGTGAAGGATAACCACCTGATGACGGACGGCAACACGGAACACCTCCAGCAGTGCATCAACAGGCTGCGCGCGGAAAAGCCCGGCGTGGAAATCCAGCTTGAAGCGGACACCCTGGAACAGGTGGAAGCCTCCTCAAGCTGGAAGGAGTGGACCACATCCTTCTGGACAACATGACGCCGGAGATGCTGAAGCAGGCCGTCGCCATGCGCGGCGACCGCGCCACGCCCCTGATGGAAGCCAGCGGGGGCGTCAACCTGACACGGTGGCCGCCATTGCGGAATCCGGCGTGGACTTCGTTTCCGTGGGCTACGTCACCCACTCCGCCCCCTCCCTGGACCTGGGGCTGGATTTCAGCGTGGAATAACACTTACCTTTCACCCTATCATGGACCTGTCCAATTTCAGAGAAGAATACCTCAAGGGCCAGCTTCACAGAAAAGACCTGGCGGAAAACCCCTTTGAACAATTCCAGACCTGGTTTGAACAGGCCCTGAAAGCGGACATTCCGGAACCCAACGCCTTTTCCCTGGCTACGGTGAACGCCCACGGCAGGCCCTCCCTGCGTACGGTGCTGCTCAAATACTTTGACCAGACAGGCTTCGTCTTTTTCACCAACTACGGCAGCCACAAGGCCCATGACATTGAAGAAAATCCGCAGGTCTGCATGATGCTGCCCTGGGTGATGCTGGAACGCCAGGTCATCATTTACGGGAAGGCCGTCAAGGTTTCCCGCGCGGAATCCCTGAAATACTTCCTCACCCGTCCCAAGGAATCCCAGCTTGGCGCGTGGGTCTCTCAGCAAAGCTCCGTCATCTCCGGAAGAAAACTGCTGGAAATGAAGCTGATGGAGCTGAAAAACAAATTCTCCAAGGGAGAAATCCCCCTGCCCTCCTTCTGGGGCGGCTACCGGATCATTCCGGACACCTTTGAATTCTGGCAGGGCGGCCCCGGCCGCGTTCACGACCGTTTCATGTACAAGCTCCAGGAAAACGGTTCCTGGACGATCGAACGCCTCCAGCCATGATTACCCGGCGAGCAACAGACCAGGGAGTCACTTTCCTGGACGTGGAAACACCGCTCTGTACAGCCACCCTGTGCCTGCAAGGGGCGCACCTCACGTCATGGAAGCCGGAGGGGCAGGAAGAATGCCTCTTCCTTTCCCCCAATGCGGTCTTTGCGCCCGGCAAAGCCATCCGCGGCGGCATTCCCGTCTGCTGGCCCTGGTTCGGTCCGCGGAAGGGCGAACCGTCCCACGGCGTGGCGCGCACCTCGGAATGGCGCCTCCATCACCAGGAGACGGACAAGCGGGGGAACGCCCTGCTTTCCCTGGCCTTCTATCCGGAAGACGAATCCTACCCCGCCGCCATCCTGCGCCTGGCGCTGGGCCGCACGCTGGCCATGAAGCTGGAAACCACCGCCCGCATGCAGCCCTGCAAGCTCACGGAAGCCTTTCACAACTACTTTGCCGTCGGCAACCTGACCAAATGCCGCGTACACGGGCTGGACGACGTACCGTTCCGGGAAGAAGCGGCCCAGCCCATGAAGCACGGAGAACGCCCGCTGGCCCCCCTGGGGTGCCTGGACCGCGTTTACGACTGCCCGGCCTGTTCCGGGAAAATCGTGCTGGAAGACTTCGTGCTGAACCGCACCATCACCGTGGAGAGGGATCACGCCTCTTCCGTCATCATCTGGAACCCGGGACAGCAGGGAGCCGGAAACATGGCGGATCTGGGCGCGGAATCCTGGAACAAATTCCTGTGCGTGGAAATGGGCAATGCCGGTTCCCGCTGCATTCCCCTCGCCTCCGGACAATCCCACACCCTGTGCCAGAAAATCACGGTGGGACCGCTGGAATAGCAGGCATTTCCCCTCCCTTCCGCCTCCGGATGAACGGACGGCTGGCAGGAAACCACATGCGCGGGGAATGACCTCCCAGGCCGTTCCGTACCGCTTCCGGACAGGGGAGCATGAAGAACGGCAGCCTTTCCGTCCTCCCCTTCAAAAGGTGAAATTGGACTCCTCCGGAACTTTTGTTCCCTGAATCATCCCTCCGTGGAGCTCTCCGGCAGGATTCGGCTTGCAAAAACCCCCCTTTTAAGGTTTGGTAGATTCCGAGCCTTTTGGCGCGTTCCCTACCAAGATGCATACAAACCCACCTTCCGATGTTGGCAACGCCGCAACCTTCATTGCGGAAATTTACGGTCAGGATGTCTTCAACATGGAGACCATGCGCAACTACCTGCCCCGTCCCGTCTACAAGAAACTGCTGGCTACCATCCGCAAGGACGAAAAGCTGGACCCGGACATTGCCAATGAAGTGGCCCAGGCCATGATGACGTGGGCTCTGGAAAAGGGCGCCAGCCATTACACCCACTGGTTCCAGCCCCTCAACGGAAGCACGGCGGAAAAGCATGACTCCTTCGTGGACGTGGACCCGGAAGGAAACCTGGAACTCAAATTCTCCGGAAAGAGCCTGGTTCAGGGCGAGCCGGACGCCTCCAGCTTCCCCTCCGGCGGCCTCCGCGCCACCTTTGAAGCCCGCGGCTACACTGCCTGGGATCCCACCAGCCCCGCCTTCATCAAGCGCACGGAAAACGGCGCCACCCTCTGCATCCCCACCGCCTTCTGCTCCTATAAGGGACAGGCGCTGGACAAAAAAGACTCCCCTTCTCCGCTCCATGACCGCCGTCACCCGCCAGGCCAGGCGCCTGCTGTCCTGCTTCGGCGGCCCGTCCAACATCCACGTCAGCGCCGATCTGGGCGCGGAGCAGGAATACTTCCTGGTGGACAAGCAGCTTTACGCCCTGCGCCCGGACCTGATGATGTGCGGCCGCACCCTCTTCGGCAACGTCCCCCCCAAGCACCAGCAGATGGAAGACCACTAATTCGGCTCCATCAAGGACCGCGTGCTGGGAATTCATGGTGGACGTGGACGAAGCCCTCTGGAAACTTGGCATTCCGGCCAAAACGCGCCACAATGAAGTTGCGCCCGGCCAGTTTGAAATTGCGCCCATCTTTGAAAGCCAGAACCTGGCCGTGGACCACAACATGCTGGTCATGGAAGTGCTCCGCAAGACCGCCAACAAGCATGACATGGTCTGCCTGCTGCATGAAAAGCCCTTCTCCGGCATGAACGGCTCCGGCAAGCACAACAACTGGTCCCTCTCCGCGCCCGGTTACGGCAGCCTGCTCAACCCGGGTTCCAGCCCGCAGGAAAACGCCATCTTCCTCACCCTGCTCTGCGCCACGATCAAGGCCGTGGACGAACACGCGGACCTGCTGCGCGCCTCCGTCGCCAAATCCGGCAACGAACACCGCCTGGGCGCCCATGAAGCGCCTCCGGCCATCATCTCCATCTTTCTGGGGGATCTGCTGGATGAAATCATTGAGCAGATTGAAAAGGGCGGCACCAAAAAGGCGTGCACCCAGAAAACCATCAACATCGGCGTGGATACCCTGCCGATGTTCCCTCTGGGACGCCTCCGACAGGAACCGCACCAGCCCCTTCGCCTTCACGGGCAATAAATTCGAATTCGCGCCGTAGGCTCCTCCCAGACCTGCGCCTGGCCCATGACGGTGCTCAACACCATCGTGGCGGAAAGCCTGGATGAAATCTGCACCATCCTGGAACCCGTCAAGGACAAGCCGGAGGAATTCCATGCCACGCTGAACAAGCTGCTTCAGAACATCATCAAGAAGCACAAGCGCATCCTTTTCAGCGGAGACGGCTACGGGGAAGCCTGGATTGAAGAAGCGGAACGCCGCAAACTGCCCAACGTTCCCGGCACCATTGAAGCCCTGGCCGCGCTGGAAACGCCCAAGGCCAAGGCCCTCTTTGAAAAATACAAGGTGGTCAGCCCCGTGGAGCTCCACGCCCGCCATGAAATCCAGACGGAAATATTCCACAAGGAAATCAGCATTGAAGCGGAAACCGCCCTTCTGATGGTGGAAACCCTCTACATCCCCGCCGTGACGGAACAGCTCACGCAGCTCACCACCGCCATCGCCCAGATGAAAGCCGCCGGCATCAAGGCGGGCATGAAAGCCACCGCGGACCGCGCCAACCAGATCGGCACGCTGCTGGACCTTCTCCCCACCCAGGTGCAGGAACTCCGCCGCGCCGTGGACAAAGCCGAGACAAAGGTCATCCAGACGGGCATGGACAATCTGAGAAGCACCATCGACATGCTGGAAAGCCTGACGGACGCAGACCTGTGGCCCGTTCCCACTTATGCGGAACTGCTCTTTCTGTAAAACAAAGGGCTCCCTCCGGAACAGAAAATAACTGGCTATCAACCATAAACATCACTTATTCCAGTACCTTCCCCAAGAAAAAGGGCAAATTAATCGCCTGACGGATTGACAAAACAGCCAAAATAGTTATCCTTTCCGTCCGGTTGTGCATAGGCCGCTTAGACGGACGGCACTGAATCTAGTAATTCACAAGAAGCATCTTTCAACATCATGAGCAAGAGGACTTATCAACCATCCAAGCGTTGCCGCAAGCGTCAGTTCGGATTCCGTGCACGCATGGCTACCAAGAACGGGGCAGACATCATTCGCCGCCGCCGCGCCAAAGGCCGCAAGCGCCTGCTTCCCAAGGGAGCCGAAATCCAGTACAAGCGCCATACCATCCAGCACGGCCGTTAATTCAGCCGCCAGGACTTGGTTAACGCCTCCTTGGAACTTTTTCACGGGCCGACCCGCGGGAGATGCGTCTTACTCGTCAACAAAGCATGACCAGGGCATTCCAATTTGCCCGGGTGCGCAACGAGGGACCATCCGTAGCAGGTCGGCTTATTGTTTTAAGTGCAGCCCCGCTGGAACATCCGGAGGAACCCTCCAAATTCGGCATCATCTGCACGAAAAAAATCGGCTGCGCCGTCGTCCGCAACAAGCTGCGGAGACGCGTACGGGAAATCCTGAGGGCGCACGGAGCCCCCTTTGAACACGGCGTGCACCTGGTGTGCGTCCTCCGCTGGCGGGCCGTGGAAGCCAGCTATGCAGACCTGGAGCGGGACTGGCAGAAAGCCGCCCGCAAGCTCAAACTTCAACTTCTTTCCCGGGAACAAGACAAAGCATGATGAAATGGCTGCTCATTGCCCTGGTACGGGGCTACCAAACCTTCATCAGCGCCCCCCTGCATGCGCTGGGGGGCCCCGGCAGCGGCTGCCGCTATACTCCCACCTGTTCCCAGTACTTCATCCAGGCCGTCCGGGTCCATGGAGCCTGGCGCGGCTTTCTTCTTGGCTCATGGCGCATTTTAAGATGCAACCCGTGGGGCGGTTCAGGGTATGATCCCGTGCCTCCGGCCCGCACGCCGCATTAAATTACCTTTCTCTCCCCTCCCTCCCAACCAACTTCAATCAAGCTATATCACATTATGGATCGCACAGCATGGATCGTCATAGGCGTTTGCGCCGCCCTTCTGGGCCTGAACATTTACATGGGCAACAATAAAAAGGAAGAGCCCGTCCCCGCCGCCGCTCCCGTCCAGCAGACGGCCGCCGCTCCGGCAAGCGTCCCGGCTCCCGGAGCACAGGCGCCCGCCGCTCCCAGCGCCCCGGAACAGCCCTCCGCCAGCAAGGCCCTTGAAGAAGACAAGACCAGCCCGATCACGCTGACGGCCACGCAGGAAGCGGACGGCAAGCAGGAACCCTTCATCACGTACACCTTCAACCGCATCGGCGGCTCCATCGGCGCCGTTACCCTCCACAACGACATTGTGGACTCCCAAAAAGTCGCGGACCACAACATCACCATCAACGAAGCCCAGCAGAGGGGCATTGGCGAGCTCGTCTTCAACATGGACGCCACCCAGGACCCGTCCTATGACAACACCGTGTACAAGGAAGTCAGCCGCACGGCGGACTCCGTCACCCTGGAGGGCTATGATCCTGCACGGCAGCTCTTCATCTCCAAGACCTACACCCTGCACCCCGTCAAGAATCTGGAAGGAAAAGTACTGCCCGGCAGCAAATACCTCATCCGCCTGACCGTCTCCCTGCTCAACAAATCCCCCAACGTCCAGGATCTGCGCTACATGGGCATCTTCGGCGGCAGCGCCTACCCCATCGCCAAGAGTGAACCGAAGGATACCTACACCCACTTCTTCTACCATGCGGACGGTTCCCTGGAACAGGAAGTGCCCTCCTACTTCACGGGCGGTTTTTTCAGCACCGCAAAGGCCCGCGTCCTGGAAGGCCCCTTGCAGGACCTGACCTATGCCGGCGTGATGAGCCAGTACTACGCCACCATTCTTCTTCCCCAGAACGAATCCAAGGGCTCCACCGTGTACGCCACCCGCCAGGAATTCCCGCTGGAGCATGAAAACAACACGCTGGTGCCCGGCGTCACCGTAGCCATGGGCATCCCCAACCTGACCATGGCGCCCAACGAAATAAAGACGCTCACCTACGACATCTACACCGGTCCCAAATTCAACGCCTACCTGCGCGACCTGAACCTCACCTACCCCGCCATCAGCGATATCATGGCGTACGGCTGGCTCGTCTTCCTGAGCGTGCCGATGAACTGGCTGCTCAACCTCTTCCACGGATGGTTCGGAAACTGGGGCGTGGCCATCATCTGCATGACCATCGTCGTCCGCGCGCTCATCTGGCCGCTGCATAAGAAATCCTACATGGCCATGAAGCGCATGTCCCTGGTTCAGCCGGAGATGGCCAAGCTCAAGGAAAAATATCCGGACGACCCCCAGAAGGTGAACATGGAGATGATGAAGCTGTACCAGAAATACGGCATCAACCCTGCCAGCGGCTGCGTGCCCATGCTCATCCAGATCCCCATCTTCTTCGCCTTCTACCGCGTGCTCCAGTACTCCGCGGAATTGAGGGGCCAGCCCTTCTGCCTGTGGATGACGGACCTGTCCCTGCCCGACACCGTAGGCCACCTGTTCGGCATCCCGATCAACATCCTGCCTCTCATCATGGCCGTGACCATGATTGTCCAGATGCGGATGACCCCGCAGGCGGGCGAACGCTCCCAGCGCATCATCATGAACCTGATGCCCCTGATGTTCTTCCTCTTCTGTTATAACTTCGCTTCCGCCCTGGCCCTGTACTGGACCACGCAGAACCTGATTTCCATCGGCCAGACGGCCCTCATCCGCCGCCTGCCCATGCCCGTGCTCTCCGCCGCCAAAAAGAAGAAGCCCGGCTTCTTCCAGAGGATGATGGACCAGCAGCGCGTGGCCCTGGAGGAACAGCAGCGCAAGGCCAAGGGCCGCAACATGCGCAACATAACGCCCAAGAAGTAGGGGCGCGCCTTTACTCTCTCTTCCCTGCAAGTGCGGCTGTTCACACGGCCGCACTTTTTTATTGGGGCGGATGATGGAAAGAAAATCCCCCTATGACAAGCGCTGGAAGAAAAGGAAATTTCCATACGGCAGCCCCCTCAAAAAAACCGGACTCCTCCACTCGGAGAAGCCCGGTTTTCCTCGTCATATATTCTTTGTGTAGCTAATTGGAGCGGCCCGGCAGAAAATGCCAAACACCCACCAGAATCAACTTAGCGAATTTGGAATCCGGTATGGATTCCATAGCCGGAAATACTGCCCTTCGCTATGCTCCAAAACGGTCCAAATTGACGCTCCGCCAACATTTCTTCCATCTCCTATTCACAGCCGCATATCGCTCCGGGAGACAGGGCATCCCGGTCCTGATGGACCGCCTGTGGAGAGGCCCGGGGGCTATTGGATAAGAAGCTTCCGCTGCGCTACAGAAAGAGTTTCAACAACGAAAGGAGGGAGCCTTCCGTTCCCAGGCGCCGGAACCGCAAAACCGCCCTCCATCAATATTCCACCGTTCCCTTTCACAGCCGCATACCGTCCGGGAGACAGGGCACCCGGCTCTGATGGCTACTGCCGCCGAAGTGTAAAGACGGTTATTAATGATTGCCGGAACGAAAAGAAAGCCCGTCACATCAAGAACTCCCTATGGCAATTCCCAGGATATTGGCAAGTTCAATCCCCTGAAAACGTTTTTCTTTCAGTTTTGTAGGCTTGACTCCGGATTCCAAATCCGTCTGCCGCTCTAAAGCCTGAACCCCAGCCTGCGGCACAGCCGCCCCCGCACCCCTTCTGAAAAAAGAGCCCAAAAAAGGAAATATGGCAGACGTCTTCTTACGGCGCAGTCAAATCTTCCGGCATCAGAATAGCCGCCACGGCAAAGGCGGCGATGCCTTCCCGGCGGCCCAGGGCGCCGAGCTGTTCATTGGTGGTGGCTTTCACTCCCACGCGCGCCGGGGAGATGCCCAGGGCACTTCCCAGGGCTCCCTTCATCTGTTCCAGATAGGGGAGATGCGCGGAGCTTCCGCAATCAGGGAGGAATCCACATTCACCACGCGGCCGCCGCGCTCACGAATCAGGGAAACGGCCTTCGCCACGATGTCCAGGGAAGAAATATCCTTGCAGCCAGGGTCTCCCGGCGGGAACCAGTAGCCGATGTCCGGCAACCCGGCCGCACCCAGCAGCGCGTCTGCAATGGCGTGGCACAAAACGTCCGCATCGGAATGGCCGTCCAGCCCGCGGGCGGAAGGAATGTGCACGCCGCCCAGCATCAGGGGACGCGGAGCTTCCGCAAAACGGTGGATGTCATATCCCAGCCCGGTCAGTGCAATCATGTCTTTCATACAATACTGCGGCAATGTCGTTCAAGTTATTCGTCCAGAGCTTCCATGATCGGAATGCGGCCGTTCCAGGCGATGATGGCGAATTGTTCCGGATTGTCCTCCTTCGGTTCCAGGGCAACCTTCCCTCTCGCAGCTTCCACCAGCAGAACCCCGGCGGCGATATCCCAGATGGAAATGACGCTTTCCACATAGGCGTCAAACCTGCCGCAGGCAATATACGCCAGAGCCAGGGCCGCGGAACCGTTGTTGCGCACCTTGCGTACCTGCCAGGCGATTTTTGCGAAGCGTTCGATTCCCTTTTCCTTGGAACCGTCCGTCTTGCCGTGTCCCACGAACACCACGGCCTCCGCCATCTTTTCCCGGCGGCTGCAATGCATGGGATGGTCATTCATGTACGGAATGCCTCCCTTTTCCACATGCCAGCATTCGTCCATCATGGGATCGTAAATCACGCCCAGCACTATTTCCCCGCGGCGGCGCAGGGCGATGGAGACGCAGAACCAGGGAATGGTGTAAAAGTAATTCACCGTCCCGTCAATAGGGTCCACAATCCATTCATATTCACTGTTGCGGTCTCCGGTATACCCTTCCTCGCCCAAAACGGCGTGGGTGGGGAACACGGAGAGGATTTCCTCCGTAATCAGTTTCTGGGAGAGCTTGTCCAGCTCCAGCTTGATGTCGTTCTGGCTGGCTTCATCCACCTTCTTCTGGTCGTAAAAATGCTTTTTCAGGAAGGCTCCGGCGGATTTGGCGGCCAGGATGGCCGCGGTCATTTCAGGTGAGTGGTTCATGATATTCTATTAATGGAAAATTGGATGCCATCAGGTGTCCTGCTCCGCAGGAGCTTCCTTCTCCCGGCGCTCCCGGACGGCTTTGCGGCGGTTTTCCTCCGCCCGGTCATACACTTCCCCGGCCAGCGCGGCGGAGGTCTTCGCCAGTGCGGAGGCAACGCCCTTCTTTTTATAGACGGCTTCATCCGGCTCGTCGAAGCCCACCCAGACAAAGACCGTGAAATAACGCCCCATGACGGCGGAGAAATGCCCCGTGTTTTCCGGCAGCCTGACATTGACGGACGTCTTCCTGGAGCGTTCGTCGTAACGGAAGGGAGGAAGGGCCGCTACCAGGTGGGCGGATTCACGCGGCAGGATTTCCCGGCGGCTTTCTTCCGGAGAGGGAGCGTTCACCATCACCAGGTTTTTCTTGGTGGTGCCCACCTGCCTGACGGAGGAAATCTGCACGTTGCGCCCGTCGTTGCCGATGAGGTACAGCGCATTGACGGCATGCGAGAGAGGCGCGCGGAACCTGCCGGCATACAAATCCGGGGAACGGGGAAGATCCCCCTGTACCCGGCCTTCTGCGCCGTTTCTATCACCGTATTGAACCCTACCCCGCGCCCGGTCACTTCAGGACTGCTGCGAATAACAGTCCTGCGCTGGTCCACGGCGCACAGGTTGACGACGGGGGGGTAAACAGGTCGCCGGGCATCACCATCGTCTGCCACCGGTCCACGCCGTCCAGCGCAGAGCGCCCCCCGTCACGGCCAGCAGGTCCCCTTTGCGGGAATCCACGCACAGCACGGCTGCCTGCACGCAATTCTTCAACTGGTTGTCCACTCTCCTGGGCAGTCCGGCCCACACGGGGGAAGCTTCCAGCGCGGTCAGCGCAGGCTCGCTTATTTCCTCCACCATCCGCTGGAATTCCAAATCCAGCGTAGTCATTACAAAAATGCTGGAAGTTCCCTCCTGCTCGTCGCAGCAGTCCAGGTCACTCAGCTCACGGGAAATGACCAGGATGGGATAGGAGCCGGGACGCGCTTCCCGTTCTCCCGCCACCGTCATCGGTTCGCGGGACGCCTGCCATAGTTGTTCCTGGGTGATGAATTCGCACTCAAACATCCTTTCCAGCGTCGCGTTGCGCACCTTGACGGCCGCCTCCGGACTGTAAACCGGGTTGTAAATGGAAGGTCCGCGCACCAGCCCGGCCAGCGTGGCGCATTCCGCCAGCGTCAGGTCCGCTACTTTTTTGCCGAAGTACAAATCCGCCGCCTGCGCAATGCCGTAGTACTGCTGTCCGAAGTAAATGCGGTTCAGGTAGGCCGTCAGAATTTCATCCTTGGAGTATTTGCCTTCTATGCGGCGCGCCACGGCCATTTCCAGAACCTTGCGGTCCAGGGTCTTCCCCCCCAGTTCATAGCAATTCCGCGCCAGCTGCATCGTGATGGTGGAAGCCCCCTGCGCATAGGACAGCGTGGTCAGGTTCCGGCAAATGGAGCGGATGATGGAGGAATACACGATTCCTCCGTGATCGAAAAAGGCTTCGTCCTCCCGGGCAATGAAGGCATTCACCAGGTTGTCAGGCAGTTCATTGCGGGCCACATACACCCGGTCGTGGTCCGTCAGGGTGCCTATCCACTGGCCGTTGCGGTCATACGCGGCGCAATTTTCCAGTGGGGCCAGCACCTCGTCCAGTTCATACTGGTCCGCCCTCCAGGCGTAAACGAGCAGGACGATGATGAAGGCAATAGGAATGAGGCCCAGCCACAGCAGCAGACGGCCCAGATTGCGCGGCAGCAATCCGAACAGATCATACCATCTTTTACGCCTGTTCTCCATTCCGGTTCCGATCCTTGGGGACGCCTAGCGGGCATCCGGGGGCAGTGATTCGTCATCCTGCTTCCAATCCGGGAACTCCTTCTGCAGGCGCGCCCGGTACTGGGAAGCCTCCGACTTGCGGCCAGCCTTGTCCAGCGCTTCCGCCGCCTTGAACAGGGCCTTGGGTTTCAATTCGGCGTCATTGACGAACAACTCGGCCGTGACGCCGTAATGCTTGGCTGCTTCATCAAACTTTTTCTCCGCATAGGAAATGTCCCCCAGAACAATTTTCAGGGAGGCCATCAGGGGCCTTCCACTCCCAGGGCCAGCGCTTCCTCCGCCGTCTTCCGGGCGTCCGAGTACTTGCCCAGCCCCAGCAGGATGGAGGCCTTGTCCAGCATGCCGTCCGCACGGCGGTAGGGCTGGTCCTCATCCTTCAGGAAGTTGTTGGAAGCCACCAGGGCGCGGTCATACTTCTTGAGCGCCAGGCGCACCTTCGCCAGGTTGCGCCAGATCACTTTCTTCACATTTTGAAGCTGGTCGTTCTGCGTAGCCCAGGTCATGTACTTGTCCGCCGTTTCCAGGTCCTTCATGCCATAGGCCTGAAGGCCCAGCCATGCGGGGATGACGTCCGGCACGCGGGCCACGGCGGAGGGGTTTTCCTTTTGCAGGGTTTCCAGGGCCTCCTTCAATTTATTCACGTCCTGGAGCTTGTGATAGGACAGAACGGAAAGCACATTGACCTGTTCCCCGTACTTCTGGGGGTCCAGCGTCTTGGCTTCCGCCATGTGGCTGATGGAGGATTTGAAGTCTCCCTGATCAAACGCCGCACGCCCCAGCAGGAAATGAGCTTCCGCCAGAGCGGCGGGGGACGCCTTCGGGAAATTTGAATCAGGCCTTAATAATACTTGGCCATGTTCACTATATCCTGGCGGCCCGCATAAATCTGGGCGGCCCGCTGCCACGCGGCGGCGGCGGATTCCGCCTTCGGCCAGCGAGCGATCACCCGGTCAAAATCCATCAGGGCCTCCGCTTCCTTCTTGGTCTTGGCGTACATGTCCCCGCGCAGGGTCAGCGCCTCGCAAATGCGCGGGTCCCGCGGGAAATCGTTGATGAAATCCGTCAGCAGTTTGGCGGCCACGCCCCGGTTCCCGGCCTGGGCGATCGCCCACGCGCTCTTGTACAGGATATCCGCGCGCATCCTGGGGGGCACCTTGTCAAAATCAATGCTGGCGTAAAACCGGGCGGCATCCGCCGGATTGGTGTTGAACAGGTTCTCCGCGGCCATCAGGCGCACCATGTCGTGCAGTTCGCTGGTCGGAAAGGCCTTGGCGTAATGGTTCAGGAAGCTCTGTGCCCGCTGGGGAAGGTCCTTCTGCTTGAGTTCATTATAGCACAGCAGACGGTAAAAGGAGGCCTGCATGGCTTCCTGCGTATAGGGAACGGCCTTCTCCGCCTCCAGGAAGAAATCCGCCGCCTTCTGGTACTCCTTCAGCTTGTAGGCAGACTGGCCCAGAAGCATCAGCAGGCGCACCTGGCCGTCCTTGGTCGGCATCTTCATGTCCTTCTGCTGCTCGTGCTGGGAAAGGATCTCCTTGTACTTGCCCATGTTGTACAGCCCCAGCAGCAGCCCCATGCGGGCTTCCGGCGCCATTTCCTTCAGGGATTCGTCCTTCAAAAGCCGTTCATAGAGGTTCTGGGCCTCCGCGGTTTTTTTCAGCCTGGTTGCCAGCATGGCGGCCTGAAGGGTGGCGATGCCCCGGTTCCTGTCATCCACGCCTGGCGTTTCCAGCACCTTGCGGTATTCGGAATAGGCTTCACCAAGACGGCCCGTATCCGCACACAGGGCGGCATACCCCATCCGGGACACCAAAATAAATTTCGCATCCGCTTCCGGATTGCCTATCACCGCGCAGAACATGGTGGCGGCGGCGTCCGGATTCCCGCTGGCAAGAAACAGACGTCCCAGGCGGTACTGGGCGTCCACTTTCAAATCATTCTGTTCCGCATTGCGGACCACGAGCTGGTAATACTGGATGGCCTTGTCCGTTTCCCCGGCAGCGGAGGCGTCCGTCGCCAGGCGGTAGGCGGAAGCGGCAACCAGAGCCGGGCCGCCCGTCTGGGTCAGCCTGCGGAACAGGGTGTGCGCGTCCTCCTTCCTGCCGAGCTCCTCCAGGCACATGGCGGCGCGGTACTCTGCCAGGGGAGCCTGGGCGGACTGGGGGAAACGCTGGGCAAATTCAAGATACTTGCGCAGGCTCAAATCAAGCAGGCGGCCATATTCCTGCCGGTTTGCCTTCGTCGCCGGTTCCTGGGCCTGCTTGTACAGCATGTCCGCCATGTCCAGGGAATCCTGCTCCGGATTGGCGACCAGCGGACCGTCCGCAATGGGAGCGGCGTCCGGAATGTTTTCCTGCGCGGCGGCGAACGCCGCCAAAGTCATTAAACCTGCATTGATGAAAAGTAACGCTTTCATGAAGCCTGGGGGTTGGGAACATTGACGGAAGAGGGAGCCGGAGGCCGCGTGGAGAAGGAAACATTGTTCAGCCCGGCCTTCAGGCAGGCGTCCATCACATGCACCACCACGCCGGATTCCGCCTTCTCATCCACGCGGATGCGGACGAGCATGGTTTTATCCAGCCGGGCGACGGAAAGAAGCTTGTCCTCCAGCTGCGGCATGGTATACGCCTGGCGGTTGATCACCACGGTGCCGTCCTTCCGGATATTCACGATGATTTCATTGGAAACGTTTTCACCGGGCTTGGGAGTCTCCGCGGAGGGGAGGTTGATGGAAAGGTCCGGCTCGTCATCCTCAAACGTCTGGGTCACGATGAAAAACACCAGCAGCAGAAACACGATGTCCAGCATGGGCGCGAGCTGGAACCCGATGGGGCTGGGCATTTTATAGTGGAATTTCATACGTTCTTCCGGTGTGGTGGGGATGGCCGCTTCCGGCTAAAGCCCGCGCACGTCGCGCAGGGAGGTGGGGTCAACGGGAACCCTGGGAAGTTCTTCCTCATGGAAGGCTCCGGCTACGCCGGCACGCGGCTTCTGGAGCTGGGTGGCTACTACGGAAACGCTGTGCGTCACGGCGGCTTCCAGGTCCCCCACGCGCTTGTGAACGCGGCTGCGGAAGTACACATAGGCCAGGATGGCGGGGATCCCCAGCATCAGGCCGCCCGCGGTCGTAATCAGGGCTTCCGCCACGCCGCCCGCCATGTCGATGCGCTGCTTGCCGCCGGAGAAATCACCGTTGGCGATCTCAAAAAAGGTCTTCATCATCCCGACTACGGTTCCCAGCAGGCCCAGCATGGGAGCCAGGGCGCCGATGTCCGACAGCCAGGAAATCTGGCGGCTCAGGAAGCCCGCCTGGCGGCCGCCTTCCGCGGCGGCTATTTCCCTCACCTCCTCAAACTGGGCGGAAGGATTGCGCAGCATGAAACTGGCCACCGTCAGCATTACGCGCGCGTAGCAGGAGTCCCCATCCTTGCAAAGGATGGAAAGGCCCGTATAATCCCTCTTGCGGATGAAGGATTCTGCCTGCTCCACCAGCTTGGTGGGCAGAACGGCGGAGGCGCGGGTGGAAAAACAGCACATGACCAGCACCACCACCCCGGCGATGGATAACAGGAGCAGCGGCCACATGATGAAGCCGCCTTTCATAAACAGCTCGGAGAGGGGATAGTTTCTATCTCCCACCACAAAGTCCATGGCGGCAGCCAGCGTGGTAAACGGTACAGGATTCATACAAAAGACGTAGGGGATTATACAGAAGAAGTCTTCCTAGGCAAGCCAAGTAGCCGTAATGCAGTACGTTTCCGCAGTTTCATTTCTTGCCGCATATGGCATAATAATCCCCGTGGCAGATCGTGAGAAACCATCTCTGAAGGAACTCTGGAGGCAAACTCCGCATAAACCCGGCGTTTACATCATGAAAGACGCCCTGGGGAATACCATTTACGTGGGCAAGGCCAAGGACCTCCACCGCCGCCTGGGCAACTACTTTTCCCCCACGGGGGCCACCCTGTCCAACCACAAGACAAGGGCGCTCATCAATGCCATTGCGTCATTCGACTACTTTGAAACCAGGAACGACCAGGAGGCTTTTCTGCTGGAAAGCAAGCTCATCAAGCAGTACCGCCCGCATTACAACATCCAGATGAAGGATGACAAGCGCTATCCCCTGCTGAAGATTCCCAAGGGGGAAAAACTGCCGCGCTTCCAGCTGGCGCGGGTGCGCAAGGACGACGGAGCGCGCTACTTCGGCCCCTTTGTCCACTCCCAGGCGCTTTACGCCACGCAGGAATGGCTGAACCGGCATTTCCGGCTGCGGACCTGCAAGGCCAAAAATCCGGGTCTCCACGAGTTCAAGCACTGCCATGCGGACGTGATACGCAACTGCTCCGCCCCGTGCATCGGGCGCATTTCCGTGAGCGACTATAACCGGAACTTCGACCAGGCGGCGCGCCTGCTGGAGGGGACCGGCAAAAAAAGCACTCTGGACGAGCTCACCCGGGAAATGATGCAGGCCTCCGACGAGCTGGACTTCGAGCGCGCAGCGTACCTGCGGGACATCCGGGACAACCTGGTCAAGGTTCTGGAGCCCGCGCGGCGGTTCCAGAAGGGAACGCCCAACCTGCCCGGCACCGTGCGCCCGGAAGAAGACATGAAGGAACTGGGGCTGGCCCTGGGCCTGGAAGAGCCTCCAGCCATCATGGAATGTTTTGACATTTCCAACGTCTCCTCCAACCACATCGTGGCCTCCATGGTGCGCTTCACCAACGGCAAACCGGACAACAAGGCCTACCGCCGCTACCGCATCCGCACGGTGGACGGGCAGAATGACTTCGCCTCCATGTCTGAAGTGATCCGGAGGCGCTACTCCCGCATTCTGGCGGAGCGACGCCGTAGCCTCACGGCCTGCGGACATGACCCTGTACCGGTGGCTCAAAAAGCTCAGCGGAGAAGGAAAAGCCCCCATCAAGGTTCCGGACCTGGTGGTGGTGGACGGCGGCAAGGGCCAGCTCTCCTCCGCCCTGGCCGATCTGGAAGCCATCGGACTGGGTGACATGCCTATCGTCGGCCTCGCCAAGCAGCGGGAGGAAATCTTCTTCCCCCACCAGCCACAGCCCCTCTGCCTGCCGCACAGCACGGGAGCTCTCAAGCTCATGCAGCGCATCCGCGACGAAGCCCACCGCTTCGCCAACGGCTATAACGAACTGCTTTACCGGAAGCGCATGCGGGAAAGCGCCCTGGACGACGCCCCGGGCATGAGCGCGGCAAAAAAAAGCATGCTGCTGGAAAAATTCAAGTCCGTGGCCGCCATCAAAGGGCGGACCCGGCTTCCATCGCCGCCATCCGCGGCATTTCGGAAACCTGGGCCCGCAACCTGCTGAACTACCTCAATTCATCCTCCAACTCCTGACTTCTCATGCAATTCCTGATTCTGGCCGCAGGCAAGCCGGCCCTGGGCTATGCCCGGGAAGGCGTGGAACTCTACCTCAACCGCCTCAAGCCTTTCGGCAAGACGGAACTCAAACTCGTCAAAGACGGAAGCTCCAAAGACGTTTCAGAACGCCTGCTGGCCGCCAGCGAGGGCTGCCTGCGCATCGCCATGGACGAACGCGGAGAACTCTGGACCACGGAGAAGCTGGTCAAACTGGCGCGGGACTGGCAGATGCGCTCCGTGCGCCGCATCGCGTTCCTCATCGGGGCCTCGGACGGCCACACGGAAGAACTGCGTTCCCGGTGCGGCCATATCCTGGCCCTGAGCAAATTCACCCTCCAGCATGAGCTGGCGCTCGTCGTCCTGCTGGAACAGCTTTACCGCTGCCATACCATTCTGGCGGGAACGCCGTACCACCGGTAAACGGCTAAAGCTTTCCTTGCTGCCGCGGTGTGGTCCATCAAGGCTTTCACCGTCACGGAAGCGGCCGCGAGCACGGCCACACCCCATGCCATGGAGTCGCCCGCAATTCCCGTGGCAAACGCCGGAAAAGGATTGAACGCCACCGCAAGGGAACCAAACACCCAGCCCCAGCCGGGAAAGCCTTTCTTAAAGGCCACGTAAGCCAGATAGAAATACAAGGCCACGCCTGCAAATTGAAACAAAGGGAAAGCAGGACCGTATTCTACCTTCCTGAGGCCGGAGACATTGCCCGCCATGCGATGGGAATGTTTCAGAAAAGAGGCTATCACCAGAAAAAGCGGCGCAAGCAGTAAAGGAGCAATAGGGAAAACACTTCTTTCCGTTTTTTCTTCTTCCGGAGAAGAATCCGGAATTCCGTCCTGCTGCCGACCTTCTTCCATAATAATTAATCGTAACAGCAACCAGCTTCCCCTGCAACGAAAAAGGAGTACTCCGCAGGGAGCACTCCTTTTCCGAGAAAGAAATGGTAAAGCCAGTTCCTTCGCAGCCAGCCAAGCTTAGCGCTTGGAGAACTGGTAACGCTTGCGGGCGCCGGGACGACCGGGCTTTTTACGTTCCTTCATGCGGGAATCACGGGTCAGAAGACCGAATTCACGCAGCTGGGCGCGGGAAGCTTCATCAACCTGAACCAGAGCGCGGGCAATCGCCATGCGGATGGCGCCCACCTGGCCGTGAATGCCGCCGCCCTTGGTGACGACGTTCACGTCGAATTTGTTCATGGTGTTGGTAACCTGGAAGGGCTGGAGAACGGCGTTCTGCAACTGGACGGTGGGAAGGTATTCTTCAAAACCGCGACGATTGATCGTGATGCGGCCGGCACCTTCAGTAAGCCAAGCGTGTGCAATGGCGGTCTTGCGGCGGCCGGTGGCGTTGTATGGGGTTGTCTGACTCATGTCTGGGGAAATCAATTAGAGAGTGATGGCAGTGGGCTGCTGGGCTTCATGAGGATGACCGGCGCCGGCATAAACCTTCAGCTTGGTCATTTGCTGACGGCCCAGGCGGGTGTGGGGCACCATGCCCTTGACGGCCAGTTCCAGAAGAAGTTCGGGGCGGCGGGCGCGGATCTTACGCGGAGTGTCCACCTGCTTGCCGCCGACGTATCCGGAGAAACGGGTGTAAATCTTGGCGTTTTCCTTGTTACCGGTCAACACCACCTTGTCCGCGTTCACGATAATGACAAAGTCGCCACAATCAACGTGGGGGTGAAAATTGTCTTGTTCTTGCCACGCAAAATGTTAGCCGCTTCAACGGCAACACGGCCGAGCACCTTGTCGGCAGCGTCTATAACATACCATTTGCGCTCTACTTCTTGCGGTTTGGCTGAGAAGGTCTTCATGGTTCAATTCTTCGTTCTCGTTTTTCGGCATCCTGCCGTAATCTTCCAATTCGGGGGCGCATTCCTAATGATTATTCGCGTAAATGTCAAATACTTTTTCTCTTTTACTCCCCTTTTGCGGCCTTTTTTCCGTCCCTTCCGCAGAATCGCGGCTTAATTGCGGCGTTTCCACATTCAGGACTTGCCCTCGTGGAAATATGGCCTATTATTCGCCTGCGCGAAAATTCGTACACGCGCGTTCATTTTAACCTTACAAGGAGAATCCTATCAGCCCGAATCCAAGACCCAGCAACCGCCCCAGCGGCGGTCAGAATTCCCGCCCCGGCCCCAGGCCGGCAGGCAGCAGCACAAGACCGGCCGGCAACGCCAGCCGTCCCGGACAGCCCCGGCCCGCCGGGAGTGGCACCGGCCCGGCACGCCCGGCCGGACAGTCCGCTGGCCCGGGAGGCGCCAGAACAGGCGGAGGACCACGCCCCGGAGGCGGGCCCAACCGGCCGCGCCCGCAGGGAGGCGGGGGCCGCCACACCAAGGGCAGGAGGCATTTCAGCAAATCGGCCCCCAAGGAAGAAAACTCCGAAAGCGAAATTGAAGTGGAAGGCACCATCTGCGCCGTGCTGGCGGGCACCATGTTCAAGGTGCGCCTGCCCAACGGGCACGAAGTGCTGGCCCACATTTCCGGCAAGATGCGCAAGCGCTTCATCAAAATCGTTGTGGGCGACAAGGTGCGCATGGAAATGTCCCCCTACGACATGACCAAGGCGCGCATCACGTTCCGCATCGGTTAACCGCCCCCGGATTCACTCCTTTTGCGAAAAACCTTCTCCGGCTTGCAGGAGAAGGTTTTTTAACGTACAGTGCACACTGATCCCATCAGCGCGCCATGAAAGTTTGCTCCACGGAAAATATGCAGATCGCGGAACGCGAGCTCATCATCAACGGAACTCCGGCCAGAACCCTCATGAAGCTGGCTTCCGCCGGCATTGCGGAAGCCGTCATGCAGTTCTTTCCCGTCCCCGGGTTATGCATAGCCTACGTGGGGAAAGGCAACAACGGCGGAGACGCCCTCACCGTCCTCAATATCCTGAAACAGCATGGCTGGGAAACAGGTTTCCGCGCCGCCTACCCGCGCGCGGAATGGGGGAACTGCCCGTGCGGCAGCTCGCGGAAATATCTCCTCCGCCCCAGGAATACCAGGAAGCGCCGCTGCCCCGTACGGGCAAGCCCATGATTCTGCTGGACGGCCTGCTGGGCATTGGAGCAAAAGGGCTGCTCCGCAAGGAAATCTCCGCCCTCTGCGCGGAAATGAACTACCTGCGGGACCGCTGCGGAGCCGTGCGCACGGTGGCGATCGACCTTCCCACCGGAGTTGACCCGGATACGGGGATGCCCCAGGAAAATGCCGTAGAGGCGGATTTCACGATGTGCATAGGAGCGGTCAAGCAGGGGCTGCTGGATGACGACGCCACCCTGCATGCGGGGCGCCTGGCCTGCATCGACCTTCCCGGCCTCCATGTGCAGGCGCTTCCCGCCACGGAACTCATCACCTCCTCCCGGCTCACTAAATTCCTCTCTGCAAGACCCTATACGGACTATAAGAACAAACGCGGGCACATCGGCGTCATTGCCGGATCGGAAGGAATGCTGGGCGCTGCCAGGCTCTGCTGTGAAGCCGCCCTCCGGGCCGGAGCCGGACTGGTGACGCTCCACGTCCACCGGAACGTCTATCCCCTCATAGCGCCGTCCATGCCGCCGGAAGTCATGGTCAAACCCGTGGACAGTTATGCGGACGTCTCCATCCGGACGTTCAGCGCCTTTCTCATTGGCCCCGGCATCGGCTCCGTATCGGAGGAAGACGCGGAAGCCATCCGCCTCATTCTGGAAACCGGCACTCCCACCGTCCTGGATGCGGACGGCCTTAATCTGGCCGCCGCCATGCAATGGAGCCTGGGAGAACATATTCTGGCGACACCCCACCATGGGGAAATCCGCCGTCTGCTGCCGGACGCGGACAACTGCGCCATCCGGGCGGACATCGCAGACTGCTTCCTGGCGGAGCATGAAGCGGCCCTGATTTACAAAGGGGCCCGCACCATCGTCACCCAGCAGGGAAAACCTCTCTTCTACAACATCACCGGAGGCCCCGGCATGGCTACCGCCGGCCAGGGAGACGTGCTGGCAGGCGTCTGCGGCGGATTCATGGCCCAGGGGGAATCCCTGCTGGTCTCCGCCGTTCTGGGAACCTATCTCTGCGGGCGAGCTTCTGAAATAGCCATCTCCGCCGGAGATTCCACCCAGCAGACACTGACGGCGGGAGACACGCTGCGCCATCTGCCCGCCGCCATTCTTTCCACCGCACGTCTCTGTTACTAAAATGGCCTACCGAAAACTCCAGGATCTTCCCTTCCAATCCCTGCCGCGGGAAAAGCTGCTCCGCCAGGGAAGGCACAGCCTCAGCAATGCGGAACTGCTCGCCATCTTCCTGCGGATGGGCATCAAGGGAAAAAACGTGCTGGACATGTCCTCGGACCTGATCCAGTCGGCAGGCTCTCTGGACGCCCTGGCCCACATGGAGGCCGCAGAAATAGCGGACATCTGCAAGGGAATAGGCATGGCGAAAGCGGCCACGCTGCGCCGCCTTTGAACTGGGAGCGCGGGCCCTCCGGGAAACGCTGGCCCGGCAACCCATCCAGACGCCGGAAGACGTCTATGACTACCTGGTAACAGCCATGCGCTGGAAAGACAAGGAGACGGTACTCGTCCTGCTGCTGGATACCAAAAGCCGTCTCATCAAACCCGTGGAAATTTCCAGCGGCACCCTGAACGAATCCATCGCCCATCCGCGCGACATTCTGCGTCCCGCCGTCATCCACAATGCCTACGGCTTCGTCCTGGCGCACAACCATCCCAGCGGGAACCCGACTCCCAGCCGCCCGGACGACCTCCTGACCGAACGCGTGCGGGAATGCGCCAAGCTATTGGGCGTCCGGTTCCTGGACCACGTGATCATCGGAAAACCTACCGAAACCGTTCGCAGAAACTATTACAGCTATAACCACCCCAACGGAGACCGGCTCCGGGAAGCCGACAAGGGCCTCCCTCTCTATCATTAAACAACCGTTCCTGCGAATTTTCTTCCGGAATGACGCCTGATAAAAACAAAAAACCCGTCTTGCGACGGGCTTTCTTTAAAAAAAACTGGCGGAGAGAGTGGGATTCGAACCCACGGTGGGTTTTAAAGCCCACGTTCGATTTCGAGTCGAGTGCCTTAGACCAGCTCAGCCATCTCTCCGCTTGGAAATCGGGAGCGTTTGTATCCGGTTTGCGGGATGCTGTAAAGAACAGAATCACCGCCAACCGTTATTTGAACGCCTTTAACGTCTTGGCGAAGCCAGCGGTCCCAGCGTAGCTTCCGCTTCAAATCTCTGGGTCTTGTTATGGGGAAGAGCGCTCTTTTCCGGGCCGGGGGGCGGCTGCGGAACACGCTCCCGTTCCTTCGGCTCCATCAGCCAGGAGCAGGAAGAGACCAGAAGAAGGGAGAAAGACGTAAGCAAAAGGGAGGCTGTGAATCGTTTCATCATTTCCTTTTAAAAAGTTGAACCCCACTATGCCGGAGGGCACAGCGGGGTTCAAGGAAAATACGCGGCAGAAACCTTATTTGGCGGACTGCAACGGACGCAGAAGCTGCACCATGTCGCCGGGCTGGATGCTCATGCCGGCGGGCACGCTGTCCTTGACGATGTCAGCCACCGTCTGGTTCTTTTCCAGGGAGGTCACCTTCAGTTTGCCGATGCTGCGACCGTCACGGGTAACGAGCAGAACCGTATTCGGATCAATGTTGCTGCCCTGCCCGGCGCCAATCACCACAAAGCCCCACTGCGGGTCCACGGACAGAACGGGATATTCATCTCCATTCTTGGCGAGGGCGGCGCGGTATTCGGCCTGTTCCTTCTGGCGTCCGGCCAGCTCGGTAGCCTGCTCGGCACGCTTCTTGGCGGCCACTTCCGTAGCGCTCTTGATCTGGTCAATGTCTTCCTGAAGCTTCTTGTTGGAGGCTTCCATGGATTCCATTTTCGCCTGGATTTCCTGCACGCTGGAAACGCCGAAGTCGTTCAGCTTGGCCTTCAGTTCATCCATCTGCTTGTTGATCTTGGACAGGTCCGCATTCAGCTGGACTTCTTCTTCCTTCAGCTCCGTTTCCTTGGAGAGCTGTTCGTCACGCTGCTGGGTCACGGAGGCCTTGTTGGAGGTCAAGCTGAGGTTTTCCTCCGCAGCCAGACCGCGGTTCTTGATCATGTCATTGCGCAATCCCGTCCAATTCCGGATTTCCTTGTCCAGAACCTTGCGGTAGGTGATCATCTCCTTGAAGTCCTGATACTGGCCGTTGACGCCGAAGAGGCCGCTGAGACCGGAGAACCAGGCGCCCGCACCTGCTGCAAGAATCAATAAAACTACTAAGACAGTTTTCATTGTGTATGTATGTGAGAGTGTATGGTGTGTATTGAACCGGGAAAGGACTAGGGACGAACGGATACAACGACGTCTCCGGCTTCAACACGTTCGCCGGCGGTTACCGTGCTGGGGAGAATGGTGGCCGTGGAAACACGGGATTCAACAGCGCTTACGTCAAGTTCGGCAATTTTGTTGCCGTCCCTCATCACGGCCAGCTTGGAGCCGGGCACTACGCCCAGGTCGGCAGCACCGCCGTCAATCACAACTACATTGAAATCATTAATCACCTGGGAAACCCGCGTTTTCAGATTGGGCGGGGAAAGGTGCGCATCCTGGTCCGCCTTGAGCTGGCGAAGGGCCGCATTGTTCACGACAAGCTGTTCCGTTTCAGCAACGATGGCGTCATGCTTGCCCTGCTCCGCCTGCTTGACTACTTCCAGCTGCTTGGATTCTTCTTCCAGTCCCTTGATCTTGTCCGCAATGGCCTGGATACTTTCCATGTCCTTGCTCTTGGACTGAAGTTCCGCCAGGGCTGTTTGTTGCGCCTGGAGGTCCGTCTTCTTGGCCTCATTGGCGGCGGCCAGCTCCTGGTTCTTGGCTTCCAGCTCGTCCTTCTGCTTGGTCAGGGCGTTGATATCGTTCGTCAAAGCCTCATTCTTCACCAGGAAGTCGACATATTTTGTCTTTTCTTCCGTAAACTCGCCGCGAAGACCGTTCAGGTTCTTATAACGGGAGACGCATTCCTTACGCTCCTTGGTTAGAGCTTCCTCGTTATCAAGATAATACATGGCTCCGCCGAGAAGAGCAATGACCAAGGCTGCTATTGATACTTTGACCCACATAGGAAATAATAGAGATGAGAAGGTTCCTGTTACTTTTGTGAGCTTGGCATGAACATTTTCAGATTTCAACATCAAAATGTCATCCTCACTGTTTTCTTGATATTTTTTTCAGGGAAGCTCCGTAACAGGATACCGCAAGAGTTCTCTTATCAACATTTTAAAACAATTACGCTCTATTTTCTTTTCAAACACGGACTCATCTTCTAGTCTTTCTGAACCGTGAGTTACCAGGTCTTTGCCAGAAAATACCGTCCTCTGACATTCGATGACGTCCTTGGACAGGATCATGTCGTCCAGACGTTGAAAAACGCCATTGAGCACAACCGCCTCGCCCACGCCTACCTTTTTGTAGGCCCCCGCGGAACGGGAAAAACATCTACCGCCAGAATTTTTGCAAAAGCCCTGAATTGCAGCGGCGGTCCCAGGGTGGACTTTGACCCGCACGAAGACATCTGCGAGGAAATAGCGGAAGGGCGCAGCCTGGACGTCCTGGAAATAGACGGCGCATCCAACCGCGGCATCGACCACATCCGTGACCTGAGGGACAACGTGCGATTCGCTCCCAGCAGGGGCAATTTCCGCATCGTCTATATAGATGAAGTGCACATGCTCACCAAGGAGTCCTTCAACGCCCTGCTGAAAACGCTGGAGGAGCCGCCCCCCCACGTCAAATTCATTTTTGCGACTACGGAACCCCACAAGATTCTGCCGACCATCCTGTCGCGCTGCCAGCGCTTCGACCTGCGCCCCATTCCCTCTGAAATCATTGCGGAACACCTGCTTCACATCGCCTCTGCGGAAGGAGTGAGCCTGAGCCGGGAAGCGGCCTTTGCCGTCGCCAAGGTGGCGGACGGAGGCATGCGGGACGCGCAATCCATGCTGGACCAGCTTGTTTCCTTCTGCGGAGACCACATTGAAGAACAGCAGGTGCTTCACATCTTCGGCATCACGTCCCGGGAAACCGTAGCCCATGCGCTGGCGCTGATTCTGAACAAGGAGCTCCCCTCCCTCCTGCACCTCCTGCATGAACAGGCGGAAGCTGGAAGAGACATGGGCCAGTTCCTCTCTGAAATCATCTCCGCCGTGCGTGAAATCCTGGTCTCCAAGGTTGACCCGGAGGCCAGCTTCGATTCCCTGCCGGAATCCTCCAAGGAGGAACTTTCCGAACTCGTCAAACGCACCCAGACGGACAAAATCCTGCGCCTGGTGGAAGTGCTGGCGGAAACGGAAGACAAGATGCGCTGGTCCACCAACAAAAAGGCTGCATCTGGAAATGGGCCTGATCAAGGCCGTTCACGCTCTCGCGGAAGCCAGCATCAGCGATATTATCATGGCGCTGGAAGGCGCCCCCCTGGCATCCTCCGTCCCATCCTCCTCTCCGGCGCCCGCTCCGCGCCAGGAACAGGAGATGCCCGCGCCCGCCGCCCCGGCCCCTGCGCCGGAGCCTCCGGCAAACGCCCAGCCGCCCGTTCCTGCGGAAAATCCGGAGCCCGCTCCGGAAGAACACCTGATGGACCCGGTTCCGGACTTTTCCCCGGCTAAACCATTCCCGGCTCCCGCGGTACAGGCGAGCGAACCTGCCAGTGCGCAACCAGCCCCGGCTCCCGCAGAAGAACCCGAACCGCAGCCCACTGATCCCGCGCCGGAACCAGAACCTCCCGCAACCGTTGCAAAATCCCCCTCCCCCTCTCCCGCCATTCCGCAGGAAGAGCCTTCCTGTTCCGTGCCTGAACCGCGGCCGGAGCCCACTTCCGACACCCCGGAAGAGCCTCAACGTCCCGCCTCTGCCATCTCCGATGCCCCGGTGGCTCCTCCGGATTCTCCGGAACCCACTTTCATGGACCCTGAGGAAAACCTCCCGCCGGAAAGGCGCACCAGCAGCTTCTTTGACAACCTGTTCGACACGGCAAGCGCTCCTTCCCGCACCCCTGCTCCCATGGTAAAAGAGGAACCGGAAGCCCCTGCCCCGCAATCCGGAAGAACCATCACGGAGGAGGACTGGAAAGCGGCGCTGGAACGTGCCGCCGCCAACTTCCCCCTCCAGGCGGACTTTCTGGCCAACAGCCTTTTCTCCGGCCATGACGGCGCATTCGTCGCCATCTCCTTCCATCCCTCCGACCATCAGGGAATGGACAGCCTCGGATCCGGCCCCCTGCGGGCGGCCCTGGAAGCGGACCTTTCCCAACGCGGCGGAGTCCCCGTCACCATTTCCATCCGCCAGGATTCCTCCGTGCCGGAGCCGGTTCAGGAAGAACTGGCCCCGCTGCCGGCGCCTCCCCCCCCCGCGGCCTCCGCACCTTCTCCCAAACCCCAGGCGCCGCGGGAAAAACCCGCCGCAGCCGTTCAGGAACCCGCCAGGGAGAAAGATGAAGATAACTCCTACTATACGGACCCCCTGATTGACGCCGCCATGGAGATCTTCCGCGCCCGCATCATTTCCCAATAAACAACATCAACCCATACTTCCAAATACGACAGCCATGAACATGATGAAAATGATGAAGCAGGTCCAGCAAATGCAGGCCGGACTTGCCGCCGCCCAGGAAAAGCTGGCCTCCCAGACCGTTACCACGGAAGGCGCGGGCGGCAAGCTGAAAGTCACCGCCACCTGTGACGGAAACCTCACGGAGCTGGTGATTGATCCCTCCATCATCGACCCGTCCGATTCAGAATTCCTCCAGGACCTGCTCCTGCAAACCATCAATGCCGCCATAGCCAAGGGCAAGGAAACCGCGGCGGCGGAAATGAAAAAAAACTGACGGGCGGCATGGGCCTCCCTCCCGGCATGGGCCTTTAACCTACCACCACCGTGCATCGGCTCAGAAGACGCAAACATCTGGCGGAACCACTGCCAGCGTTATCCGGGGTCAACCACCTGGGAATAGCGCTGGGCGGCGTCTCTCTGTGCCTGTGGGTCATCGTCGTCACCATCTTCTGGACCGGTTCGGACACAATGGCCTTCATGACGTCACTGCCCACTTGGGCATGCTGCCTCATCTTCTCCTTCCCGGCGCTTATTGCATGGCTGGTCTTCGGTTCCCGGATAGGCCTGCTTGGCGTCATTATCTGGTTTGCGTACGGCATCGTCATTACGGACTTTCTTCCTCCCATTTCCAGAACGGGAATGGAGTATTACAAAATGCCGCCGGCTCCGGATGCCCGGCAAATCAGGGTTCTCACCCTGTACGGGGGTTGTGTGGAAAATCCGCCCATTGAACAAATCTCCAAACTCCGCGCAGACGTCATCTTCATCCAGGGATGCAGCAACCACAACCGGACACTCAAATTCGCCTACAGCATTTTCGGACGCACTTCCTACATCAAGCAGATAGGCAGCTGTGCCATCATCGTGCGGCACGGGCAGATTGGTCCAGCCCAAAGCATCACGGACACAGCCGGACTCATCGTGGACTGGATACCGGAAAATTCTTCCCTGGCGATACGGCTCATCAACATCAGCCTGGAGCCTTTTGAACACCGCTTTGACTTGTACTCCCCCGCCTGCTGGAAATACTTCCACACGCTCCGGTTCATTCACCGCAAACAGCTTCAATACCTGTTTGACACCCTGCGGGAGGTAGGAAGCCAGCACGGTGAACTGCCCATCATCCTGGCCGGAAACTTCAGCGCCGCGCCCCAATCCCCTATTTTCGCCAAGCTCAGCGCCGATTTTCAGGATTGCTTCAAACTGAAGGGAGCCGGATACGGAGCCACTCAACCCGTCAACTTCCCGCTGCTGCGCCTGGACCGTGTTTTCTGCACGCCGCCGCTCAAACCCGAGCGAGCCGCCACCGTGCTGATACCGGACACCGTCCGCCGCTCCATCCTGGCAGACATTGCCATGCCCTGATTCCCCTTTCCACACGGTCGCGCCATTCCGCTCCGGCAGAAGGAATTTTTCCATCCGCCTCCCCAAACGGAGGCGCTTTTACTTTACGGGGAAAGAATTTTCTCCGGAAACCTACAAGGTTTTCAGCGCACGGGAAATAGCCGGGAAAAGCTGCTTCTTGCGGCTGACCACATCGGCGGCGGAAAACAAGTTGGGGCCCAGCCGCTCGTACTCGATGTGCTCCAGCACCTCTTCATCCCCGACGGCCAGCAGCATGGAATCATGCGTGACAATGTCCGTGACCAACAGGCACGCCAGCTTCAATCCTTCCTCTTCCACCAGCTTCTGAAGCTCCTTCACCAGGTCATCCTGAACTTCCTTCAGGCCGAACATGCCTATTTCCTCAATCTGTGAAATGCTGATCTTGTGCCCGTACTCGGTAAAGGTTTTCCTGTCCGCCTGGACAATCGCGGAGGGCGCCGTTTTGGAACGCAGCAGGGAACCGGTGGCAAAAAATTCCTCCGTGAACTTCTTGGCGTCTATCCTGGCAATGCCGGTCAGCCATTCCAGCATTTCCCGGTCCGCCCGCGCCGTCGTGGGAGACGTCAGGTTCAGCGTATCTGAAAGAATCCCGGCGCACAGGCAAATCGCCACCGCCTGGGAAGGCTCCGCATCACGGTGGTAAAACCTGCGCGCCACCAGGGTGGAAGTGGAGCCCACGGGTTCATTCAGGAAGCGGATCGGATCCCGTGTGGAAAGCTGGGTGCCCAGGCGGTGGTGGTCCATCACCTCCACAATTTCCGCTTCCTCCACTCCCTTCACGGCTTGTGAAAATTCATTATGGTCCACCAGGGCCACGCGCGTACGGGGCGGATCCACCAGATCCGTCTTGCTCAGCACGCCGATCATCTTGTTCGTCTTGATGCTCATCACGGGGAACAGCGCCTGCTTGCGCTTCACGGCGGCCTGCCTCAACTCGGGCAGCGGCATGTTCTCCGGGAAAACCGTATAATCCCTTGTGGACCTGTTCCCTCACCTTCCGGGAGCAGCGGATAAGCTGCCCCACGCTGGCCGTATCCCACGGGGTGCTTAAAATGCATGTACCCGTCGTCTGGGCCGTCTCAATAATATCCAGGGAAGGGAAAGCCCCGGACGTGGTCACCAGAGCGCGCACACCGTGCTCCACGGCATACAGCTGGACATTCGGGCGGTCCCCGCAGATAACGACCAGATCGCGGACGATGCCCTTTCTCTTGTAATTGGCAAGCCTCGTCCGGACGCTCGGCTCGCTGGAAGCGCCCACCAGAAGAATATTCTGCGTTGCCTCCTCGCTCAGGGTCTCCCCGGTCAGGCACTTGCCGTCAATGGTGGTGGCAATGTTGCTCAGGCTGGAAAAAACGGAGCGCACATTCATCTCCGTCATGTTCAGGGGCATCAGCAGGCTCAGCAAATCAAAATAACGCAGCAGGCCGTAAAGATTGTGGTCCGCGTCAATCACCGGAATGGTTTGAAGGGAGTTCTCCGTCATCCGGCGGTACGCCGTCAGGAACGTGTCGTCCGGACTCACGCTGATCACGTCACGGCGGCAGATGGTTCCCGCGGTAGGCGTCACGTCATGAATCAGCACCGGTTCCGGCACCCCGGCTTTTTCCAGCACCCAGGATGTCCTCAGCGTCATCTCCCCGCATCTGGCGGCAACCGCGTCAGGTTCGCCATGGGTTCTTAAAAACTCCGCATTCCCTATGGCGGAACAAATGGCATCCGTATCCGGATTCTGGTGGCCGATCACGTAAATGGGCCTTTTCTCTATTTTCTCCGGAAGCATCTCTCTTATCTCCTGCGCAGGTTAATCTATATTCAACCTGACGGGCACCACCACCTTGGAAGCAATGGGCGCGCCGTCTTTTTCTGCCGGATAGAAAGTCCAATTCTCTTTCACCCAGCGCATGAAAAGACGGTCCAGTTCCGCATTTCCCGTTGATTGAAGGAGATTGACGGATGAAGGTTCGCCACGGGGATTCACCCCCACCACTACTTTCACCACGGCATTCACCTTCCCGACTCTAGAAGAATTGACGGAATTGGGCAAGGACGGAGCATGTTTATAACGCACCTTTTTATCAGGAGTCACGTTCTCATCCGGGCTAGGCTGCCCCGGCAGGGAAACCGCCGGAGTCTTCACGGGACGCCTGGGCTTTACCTCCCTCATGGAAATCCGCATGCTGGAAAGCTCCTCCGGCAAATACTCCGTGGGAGTCTCCTCCGGAAGAAAATCCTTCATGTCGGAACAATCCTCATTCTCCGGCAGCTTCATCGCAAGCAGGTCTTCATCCGCGGAAATTTCCGGAACGGGGCTGACCGTGGAAGGGGCCGCGACCGGCTCTACGGGCACGGGCTGAACTTCCGCCAGCTCCTGAAGAACCTCCTCGGAAGGAGGCACAAACTCCATTTCCACCTCCCCGTTCTGCACGGCGGGCAGCCACAGCTCCTGAAAATGAATGGCTACCAGCACGGCGCACAAAGCCACCTGAACGCCCACGGCCACCGCCACTGCAATCAGCATGGCGGACTTGGAAGTGGAACGGGGCGTGAATCTTACAATTCCGGGCTTTTCATCCATAAAAAACGGGCAGGGAGAAGGGCAGTGCCCGTTCAATATACCAGCGCCCTTCCCTTTGACAAGCGCCTGCACCGCCATAAGCAGCCCGTTATCATTTTGTTATCTGCCGGAAAAACGCATGGACATCAATAACCCAATGCCTCCCGGATGCTCTGGGCGAATCTGCCGGCCTTTTCCGCAAAGCCAAGCTCCGGATTCTGGTACATGATGCCGCGGGACACGTTAATCAGGGGGGGGGCCGCATGGCCGGAACCGCTCAGGCTGGAAAGATCGCCGCCCTGGGCTCCCAGGCCGGGAATCAGCAGGGGAGCGTCCGGAATGCGCTCCAGAATGGAGGAATCCGCATTGGTCAGCCCCACCACCATGCCTACGGAAGTTTTGCGCCCTTCCTGCATGGAACGGCGCACCATGTCCCCCACCAGTTCATAAACCCTGCGGCCGTCGGCCAGCTCCTGCCTCTCCACGTCCGCGGAACCGGGATTGGAAGTGACTGCCAGCAGATAAATGCCCTTCCCTTCATAATTCAGAAAAGGCTCCAGCGTATCATAACCCATGAAAGGGCTCAATGTGACGGCATCCACGCCCAGGCGTTCAAAATACGCCTGCGCATAATACTTCTGCGTCTCCCCGATGTCGCCGCGCTTGGCGTCCAGCACCACGGGCACATCCTCCGGCATATCCGGGAGCAACTCCTCCAGCATTTCCAAGCCGCGCAGACCCATGGCCTCAAAATAGGCGATATTCGGCTTGAACGCCGCCGCATACGGGGCAGTTTCTTCCACGACCTTCCTCAACAGGGAAGGAACCGACTGCAAATCATCCATGACGGGGCGCGGGTCCAGCCCCACGCACAGGGCGGAACCGGTCTTTCTGATGCGGGCGGCAAGTTTATCCGTAAAAGATTGGCTCATGCCGTTCATTAAACCACGGGCTCCACGGGCAGGCAAGCCCCAAGCGGGGGGCGTTCCGGAGGAAAGGAAAAGGCAGATACGGCTTTTCCACCGCGCCCGCACATGCTATGTTCCGGCCCGTATGGCACCAACGGAATCCCAGTCTTCCCCCGCTCCTCCCTCCTGCCTGGAAAAGCCGCTGCCCCTGGACGGCTTCCAGGGCACGCCGGATGAAATCGAACAGCAATGGTATGACCGTGTCTACCTGGGCTCCGGAGACAGAATGAAGCAGCTTACCTGGAGAGCCGTCATCGTAGGAATGCTCCTCGGCTCCATCCTCTCCCTCACCAACCTGTACGCCAACCTTAAGATGGGATGGTCCTTCGGGGTGGCCCTGACGGCGGGCATCATCTCCTTTGCCCTGTGGAACGCCTTCGTGCGCCTGGGCATCTCCAAATCCCCCATGACCATTCTGGAAAACACGTGCATGCAGTCCGCCGCCAGCTCCGCGGGCTACTCCACGGGAGGCACGCTCACCTCCGCCGTGGCCGCCCTGCTCCTGCTGACGGGGCAGCACATGCCGCTGGGCGTCACCTTCGCCTGGATATTCTTCATTGCCGTGCTGGGCGTCACCATGGCCATTCCGATGAAGCGCCAGATGATCAACATTGAGCAAATCAGGTTCCCGGACAGCATCGCCACGGCGGAAACCCTCAAGGTGCTCTATTCAGAAGGCAAAAAGGCGGCTGGACAGGCCAAAGCGCTCCTTTACTCCGCCCTCTTCGCCTCCGCCAACGCCATCGCCATGGCGGCGGGAGGGGAACAATGGCTGGGCACCGCCCAGCAGCAAATCCTGGGCAACTGGTACCAGCGCACCATTTTCTTCAAATGGGACCTCATGTTCGTGGGCGCGGGCGCGCTGGTAGGCATGAAAACTTCCCTCAGCCTCTTCATAGGCGGTACAGTCTGCTGGGCTCTCTACGTACCGTGGCTGGAAAGCCAGGGACTGCTTCCCGCGGGAGCGGGCTACCGGGATAGCGTGGGCTGGACCCTGTGGGGAGGAACCGCCTGCATGGTCGTCGCCAGCATCGTGGCCTTCCTGTTCCAATGGAAAAGCATCGTCCGCTCCTTCTCCTCCCTGGGCGCCATGTTCTCCCTGACTAAAAGGCGGGAGCTGACGGACGTGGAAAAAATAGAAACGCCCATGAGCTGGTTCCTGGCAGGCCAGCTCGTCTCCCTGGCGGCCCTCGGCTACCTGGCCCATGTCACCTTTGACGTTCCGTACTGGATGAGCTGCATTGCGGTAATCATCTCCTTCTTCCTAGCGCTGGTCGTCTGCCGGATCACCGGGGAGGCCAACATCACGCCTACCGGAGCCATGGGGAAAGTCACGCAGCTCATCTTCGGCGGAATCGCGCCGGGACACGTGACGGCCAACCTGATGGCGGCCAACATCACCTCCGGAGCATCCAGTTCTTCGGCAGACCTGCTCGTGGACCTCAAGGTGGGCTACCTGCTGGGGGCCAATCCCCGCAAGCAATTCATCGCCCAGTTCTCTGGAATCTTCCTGGGAACCCTCGTCTCCGTGCTGGCCTTCCGCTCCATGGTCCCGGACGTGGACGCCCTCCAGGCCTTCAATGCTCCTGGAGCCAGAACATGGGCGGCCACGGCGGAAGCGCTGGGCATGGGATTCAGCCACTTGCACAGCATCAAGGTTCTTTCCATCATCGCGGGCGGCATCCTAGGCCTCATTCTGGTGCTTGTCCCCCGCTACCTTCCCGCCGTGGGAAAATGGCTCCCCACCCCCATCGGCTTCGGGCTGGCCTGGGCCATCCAGTGGAACGACTCCTTCCTCTTCTTTGCCGGGGCCGTACTCGGCTGGGCTGCGGACCGCTTTTTCAAGGCCAAATCCAAGGAATATAAAATCCCCACCGCTTCCGGCATCATTGCCGGCGCGGCCCTGACGGGCATGGCCATCCTGATGTTCAGCATTTACCAGGCGGCACGCTAAATACCTTGACGGACTCCGGCTCTCCGGAAAAAAGCATATTCCGGAGATCCGGCGCAGGGTCGATGGCGCGTCAGCGGGCTTCCTTCTTCAACGTCATTTCACCCTTGGAATCCCCTTCGGAAACGCCGCTCACCTCCGCCTTCAAGGTATAGGAATCAAGGTTGGTGCGGTACTTCTTCAGATCAAGCCTGTAGGAATTATCCTTATTCTCCACCCCGGTCCAGCCTTCATGGGTATCTGCGGCCACTTCCCTGTTCCCCTCGTACAACTTGACAGAATGAATCTTCAGGGCGCTGGGACCGTTCTTCCACTGGAAGGTGGCGGTGTACGTTCCTGGCCCGGTTACCTGGTCCGTCACGTTGAACTGCAACGGGGAACCCTGCTGGAGATCCCACGGAGTTCCCGTGGAATGTCTTTCTTCCGCGCTCAGGGCGTCCAGCATTTCCCGGTGGGCACCCATCACGCGGTTGGCGACGGCCAGAGCATCCCCGGACGACTTCGTGGAATACACCTTTCCATTTCCGGCAAAGGCCAGTTCCTCCCGGACCGTCTTATCCATGAAGGCGGCCTGGGCGGCGGCACGGTCCTTCTTTCCAGTCAGCACATCCAGCTGGGATTCAAAAAAATTCTTCCAGCGGGGCAGATAATCGGCCACAAGCCCGGCCCACTGGCGGTTGGAATAATCATTCAGCGCACGGGGAGCCTGGTCAATCCACGTGGTAACAAGCATTTTAGCGGACTTGTTCATCAAGGCCTTCTCCTGCCGGGTGCTCCCCCAATCCAGCGCCTTCTTCTGCCAGGTTCCCAGCAGGAACTGGCTGTCCGTCGCCAGGAGGGCGTCCATATCCGAAACCAGGGACAGGAAAAGCTTCACCTGCTTCCTGTAGGCAGGTACGTCTCCGGCGTCAAAAGCGCTCCTGACACGCTGGAGCTGGTAAAAAGCGGCGTCCGCGAGCGCCTGGCGGACGACATCCACCAAATCATAGCGGAAGGTCTCCTCCTTCACCAGGGACGGCTGGTCATTGGCCGCCTTCAAATAACCGCGGGCCGCTTTAACGATGTCTCCCAGATGGTAATACCTCTCTCCGCTGGACCACGTGGAGGCCTTGCGGACGTCCCAGGACGGACGGGCGCAGATAATGGACTCCGTACACCCCTCCTGCGAACGGGCGGGATTGTAAATGGAGGAAGACAGGATTTCCAAAGCCTGCACGACCGCTTCCGGAGCGGCGCCGTAACGCTGGCGAGCATACTTCTTGAGCCAGTCCCGGACGGGAATATCCTCCGCCGTCCATAAACGGTCGCTGAAGAGGGCGTAATGCAGGGGATTCGTTTCCAGCCCTTCGGACAAGGTGCCCATTCCCACCAAGCCCTTGTCCCTGTAGCTGGCCAAATCACTCCCCAGCCGGGACAGAAGGGGAACCCCGCCGTATAGTCCCGTATTGCCGCCGAAGTTGGCCAGCTCGCACCAGACCCAGGGAATGCCGTCAAAAGTCCTCAAATTCTTCCCGCCGTCAGCCATGTCCTTGGTGAGTTGCAGCACAAGAGCATGTCTCGGGTCCGTACCGGCCAGCAGCTCGCGGGAAGGATTGCCCCCCCAGGCCTGGATCACCCAGGAAGAACCCGGTGAAGCCTTCTGCATGGCACCCTGCACCGCCTGCGCCGCGCGCGTCACGTTAATGTCGCCCTTGCTGCCGCCTTCATGGAACAAATCCCCGCCGAACATCTTTCCGGAAATGCCGTATACCTTGCGGAGAGCCTTGTACCAGTCCGCGGCCAGCTTCGGAAAAGCCTCGCAAGTGGGGTCCACAACCCACGGCCTTTTGAAATTGACCCATTCCCCCTGCGGAATAAGCTTCAGCCCCTTCATCTGCACGTTCTCCGCAAAATCCGCAGGAACAAACCCCACATAACCCTGAAGCACGGGGGTCATTCCCAACTGCTCCATGCGGGACACGATGCGCCTACCCATCTGTGCCATCCTGTCAATCTGCTGCTGGGTCAACGGTCCTCCGTGTCCTTCCAGGTTGCCCATATTCCACCAGGCGGCAAAAGCGGGATTGGGAATGAAGTGGAGAGCCTTTTCACGGGGATATCCCAAGCCAATGAGGAAATCCTCCCAGGTCTTCTCCAGGCCTGCCGTCACCAGCGCGTGCGTAAACCCGCTCAGCGCCAGAAAATCAATCTCGCGCTGCCAGCGGTTCCAGTCCCAGAAAGCCGCCGTATAGGACAGCGTGCAGTAATTATACGCAAAAACGGTATTCCACGGAGACTCAATCGTGACAGGGGTGGACGGAGCAGGCAACGGAGAGGGAAGCGTCAGACGGTCTCCGTTCCATGAAAAATGTACCTTGGCAATATTTTTCAGATACCATCCGTACCCCGCTACCAGGCGGCGCACGTCAGATGCTTCCACCCGGATGCCTCCGGGAGTGCCAGAAATAGTAATCTTGTTGCCCATGGCCGGATTCAAGCGGAACGAGACGGCGCCTTTTGCAGATGGAGTCACACGAGCCACCACGCCTTCAGCAGCCGCTACGGGAGACATTTCCGCGGCAGAGACGCAAACAAGCGGGGACATGACCGTTCCCAGAACCGAACCGACTGCAAAAGCATGTGAAAGCATAGCACCAACTATACATGCAAAATCCGCGGTGTCTTTCAAGGAGTAATGCAATGGCGGGAAAAGCTGGATAACCCCCCTATTAATTTTCTACCGAAGAGCTTGGAGGAAGCAAAGGCGCGACGGCTCGGACAGGCGGCATGCACCAAATGTTCCACTTAGCCGGAGGCTAGATTCAAGGAGACAAGAAAACGAACAAGCCCCGCCAGTTGAGGAACTGGCGGGGCCTGATGAAAAAAATCCCGGCGGCGACCTACTCTTGCGGGACCTATCGTCCGACTACCATTGGCGCGGCAGCGTTTCACTTCCGGGTTCGGAACGGGACCGGGTGGGACCACTGCGCTCTGGCCACCGGGCTTCAGGGGGAAGAGGGCTTTTTTTCTCTTCATCCTGCCTGCCCGGGAGCCCTTGGGGGGCTTTGAGGGGGATTTTTTAAGGGGTTGTTGTGTGTGTGGCTAAGAAGATTTCCTCTCGTTACGAGGGGAAGGAATCAGCGTAAACTGACATCTGCGTGGCTGGTGGTGTTACTTTTAAACATACATCCAATGAACAAGACAACAGCAAGTTGTTATTCACGAACGGGAGTGATGTAATATGATGAAGTCTATTGGTGATTAGTATCGCTTGGCTCAATACATTGCTGCACTTACACCTGCGACCTATCAACGTGGTGGTCTTCCACGAACCTATAGGGAAAACTCATCTTGGGATGGGCTTGGCGCTTAGATGCTTTCAGCGCTTATCCCGTCCGCACTTAGCTACTCGGCCATGCACTTGACAGTACAACCGATGCACCAGTGGTGCGTCAGACCCGGTCCTCTCGTACTAAGGTCTGAACCCCTCAATTTTCCAACGCCCACAGAGGATAGAGGACCGAACTGTCTCGCGACGTTCTGAACCCAGCTCGCGTGCCGCTTTAACCGGCGAACAGCCGGACCCTTGGGACCTTCTCCAGCCCCAGGATGCGACGAGCCGACATCGAGGTGCCAAACCACGCCGTCGATATGAACTCTTGGGCGTGATCAGCCTGTTATCCCTAAGGTACCTTTTATCCGTTGAGCGACGGCAATTCCACTTTCTACCGCCGGATCACTTGGGCCTGCTTTCGCATCTGCTCGACTTGTTGGTCTCACAGTTAGGCGGGCTTATGCCCATGCACTCGACACCCGGTTGCCAACCGGGCTGAGCCCACCTTCGCGCTCCTCCGTTACTCTTTGGGAGGATACCGCCCCAGTAAAACTGACCGGCTGACACGGTCCTCTGGCCGGATTCACGGCTCAGGGTTAGATCCTCCAGTTTCAAAGGGTGGTGTCTCATTGATGACTCCGACGCCCCCTAAAGGGCGTCTTCAGCGTCTCCCACTTACTCTGAGCATTAAAACCGAAGAAACAATGACAGCTTACAGTTAAGGTCTATAGGGTCTTTCCGTCCTTCTGCGGGTAGGCGGCATCTTCACCGCCACTACAATTTCACTGAGCGCCTGGTTGAGACAGTGCCCAACTCGTTTCACGATTCGTGCAGGTCGGAACTTACCCGACAAGGAATTTCGCTACCTTAGGACCGTTATAGTTACGGCCGACATTCACCGGGACTTGGGTTCAGAGCTTCGCCTTGCGGCTAACCCCTTGCCTTAATCTTTCGGCATTGGTCACGTGTCACACCCTATACTTCGACTTGCGTCTTTGCAGAGTGCTGTGTTTTTGATAAACAGTCGGTTGGGCCATTTCTCTGCGGCCTGCATCGCTGCAGGCACCCCTTCTTCCGAAGTTACGGGGCTAATTTGCCGAGTTCCTTAACCAGGTTTCACTCTTACGCCTTGGTATATTCTACCCACCCACCTGTGTCGGTTTGCGGTACGGGTCGCTTAGCATGCGCTGGGGCTTTTCTTGGCACTCGATCCAATGATGCGCTGAGTCCGTGGACTCAACTCGAATTCAATAACCTAGTCATCTTTTCTCATGCGTCCCCCCCAGTTTAAGGGTCGCGAGCTCAGGATTATTAACCTGATATCCATCACCTACGCCTTTCGGCCTCGGCTTAGGTCCCGACTAACCCAGGGACGAAACACGTTGCCCTGGAAACCTCGGGTTTACGGCGGCCGGGGATTTCACCCGGCTTTACGTTACTCATGTCTGCATACTCACTTGCATGTGCTCCAGGGTCAGTCGCCATCACCCTTCAACGCGCATGCAACGCTCTTCTACCACTCTACCGTAAGGTAAAGTCCAGAGCTTCGGTATAACGCTTGATCGCCAATCATTTTCGGCGCAGGATCACTCGATGAGTAAGCTATTACGCATTTTTTAAATGGTGGCTGCTTCTAAGCCAACATCCTCACTGTCTGTGTAATCCCACATCCTTTCCACTGAGCGTTATTTAGGCACCTTAGCTGCTGGTCTGGGCTGTTTCCCTTTCGACGACGAAGCTTATCCCCCACTGTCTCACTGCCACGTTCCATTGCACGGTATTCGGAGTTTGATAAGGTTTGGTAAGCGGGTGTGCCCCCTAGCCTTGTCAGTGCTCTACCCCCCCGCGCATCAGCACGTGACGCTGCACCCAAATGCATTTCGGAGAGAACCAGCTATCACGGAATTTGATTGGCCTTTCACTCCTACCCTCAGCTCATCAGAGAACTTTTCAACGTTCACCGGTTCGGTCCTCCACACGATTTTACCCGTGCTTCAACCTGGCCAAGGGTAGGTCACCTCCGCTTCGGGTCCAGTACCTGCGACTTAATTCGCCCTATTCGGACTTGCTTTCGCTACGACTCCGGGCCGGAAGCCCTTAGTCTTGCCACAAACACTGACTCGCAGACTCATTAAACAAAAGGCACGCCATCGCAGATTGCTCTGCTCTGACACTTGTAGGCATACGGTTTCAGGTTCTATTTCACTCCGCTCCCGCGGTTCTTTTCACCTTTCCCTCGCGGTACTTGTTCACTATCGGTCGCCAACTAGTATTTAGCCTTGCGCGGTGGTCCGCGCTGATTCATACATCGTTCCACGTGTGATGTATTACTCAGGATTCCACTAATTCCCACGCTGGATTTCGTCTACAGGGCTTTCACCTTCTACGGCCAGCCTTTCCAGGCTGTTCTACTATCCAGTATGGTCGAATATGTCGTGGTCCTACAACCCCGAAGGAGTACCTTCGGTTTGGGCTCCATCCGCTTTCGCTCGCCACTACTTACGGAATCGATTTCTCTTTCTTTTCCTCCGCTTACTGAGATGTTTCACTTCAGCGGGTTTCGCGTTTCATACCCTATGTATTCAGGTATGAACGATCGAGTATTGCCTCGATCAGGTTACCCCATTCGGATACCCCCGGATCATCGCTTGCTTGCAGCTTCCCGAGGATTTCGCAGCTTGCCGCGTCCTTCTTCGCCTGTTGGCACCAAGGCATTCACCGTACGCCCTTACTTACTTCATCATATTGCAAAAGTTTTTTACCACTTCCACAATACCACAAAGCCCTTTCGTGACTTACTGTATTGTCTTATTTCTTGGTATGCATGTTTTAAATTGTGTATTGTAGTTGTTTTTCAACTACCCACTTTGTTGGAAAGCAATTGCTTCTCAGCAATTGTTTTCTTTGCCACGCAGATGTCAATTTTCGCTTTCCCTCAATAATCGATTTTTTTTGGGCCTGACAGGACTTGAACCTGTGACCCCGCGCTTATCAAGCGCGTGCTCTAACCAACTGAGCTACAGGCCCGGTTTTGGGTCTCGCAGAGGCAGTTAACAGTGAACAGGTAATAGTTAATAGCCATTTACCGTTCTCCGTTGCCGCCTTCTTACCGAAACTGGTGGAGGCACGGGGACTCGAACCCCGGACATCCAGCTTGCAAAGCTGGCGCTCTACCAACTGAGCTATACCCCCCCAGTTGCGGTTCTTTTTTTGAAAAAAAGGTCGTCACGCACGTCGTGCCTAGTTTCGCTCCAAGCGAACTGGCTGTTTACACATCTTTGGTTCGTTGCGGGCCCTCGCGGGTTCCGCTCTCTCTTCCCTCGGGAAGAGATCCGACCTGTGCATTTTTCATGCACTTTCTCCATAGAAAGGAGGTGATCCAGCCGCAGGTTCCCCCTACGGCTACCTTGTTACGACTTCATCCCAGTTACCAGTCTCACCTTAGGACCCTGCCTCCTTGCGGTTGGCTTCAGATACTTCGGGTGCGACCGGCTTCCATGATGTGACGGGCGGTGTGTACAAGACCCGGGAACGTATTCACGGCGCCGTAGCTGATGCGCCATTACTAGCGATTCCGGCTTCGTGTAGGCGGGTTGCAGCCTACAGTCCGAACTGGGCCCAGTTTTTAGGATTTCCTCCGCCTCGCGGCTTCGGCCCCCTGTACTGGGCATTGTAGTACGTGTGCAGCCCTGGGCATAAGGGCCATACTGACCTGACGTCGTCCCCACCTTCCTCCCAGTTGATCTGGGCAGTCTCGCCAGAGTCCCCACCTTTACGTGCTGGTAACTGGCAACAGGGGTTGCGCTCGTTGCTGGACTTAACCAAACATCTCACGACACGAGCTGACGACGGCCATGCAGCACCTGTGTAACGCCTCCGAAGAGTCGCATGCTTTCACATGTTGTTCATTACATGTCAAGCCCAGGTAAGGTTCTTCGCGTTGCATCGAATTAAGCCACATACTCCACCGCTTGTGCGGGTCCCCGTCAATTTCTTTGAGTTTTAATCTTGCGACCGTACTCCCCAGGCGGCACGCTTAACGCGTTAGCTCCGGCACGCAGGGGGTCGATACCCCGCACACCAAGCGTGCACCGTTTACTGCCAGGACTACAGGGGTATCTAATCCCTTTCGCTCCCCTGGCCTTCGTGCCTCAGCGTCAGTTAATGTCCAGGAACCCGCCTTCGCCACGAGTGTTCCTCTCGATATCTACGCATTTCACTGCTACACCGAGAATTCCTGGTTCCCCCTCCATTACTCTAGTCTCGCAGTATCATGTGCAGTCCGGGGTTGAGCCCCCGCCTTTCACACACGACTTACGAAACCGCCTACGCACGCTTTACGCCCAGTGATTCCGAACAACGCTTGAGACCTCTGTATTACCGCGGCTGCTGGCACAGAGTTAGCCGTCTCTTCCTCTTGTGGTACTATCTTTTTTTTTAATTTGCTCCCACATGACAGGGGTTTACAATCCGAAGACCTTCATTCCCCCACGCGGCGTCGCACCATCAGGGTTTCCCCATTGTGAATGATTCTCGACTGCTGCCACCCGTAGGTGTCTGGACCGTGTCTCAGTTCCAGTGTGGCCGGACATCCTCTCAGACCGGCTACCCGTCATCGCCTTGGTGAGCCGTTACCTCACCAACTAACTAATAGGACGCGAGCCCATCCCCAAGCGCATTGCTGCTTTAATCTTGCGATTTTATGCGGTATTAATCCCAGTTTCCCGGGGCTATCCCACTCTTGGGGGCAGGTTACTCACGTGTTACTCACCCGTGCGCCACTAGAGAATTATTAGCAAGCTAGCAATTCTCTCGTTCGACTTGCATGTCTTATCCACGCCGCCAGCGTTCGTTCTGAGCCAGAATCAAACTCTCCATCAAATATAATTTTTGAAATTGCTGGACCAAATGGAATCTTTCGATTTCATCTGCGCCATGCTTCAGTCAGCTCTTCCCTCAAGTTGTGTCTCTTGAGGTCCTCTTCGCTCTGCCAAGCACGGCGCGCGTCACGACCTTTTTTCTTTCCCCTTGCTTCTACCAATCCGCCCCTCTCGGAGCTAGGTCGCTCCTTTGGGTTTTTTCTCCCTCACACGTCTCTCGACGCATTCAGGAAAACCCTCGGCGGGTTCGGTAGTCATTCCCTTGAAATCTTCTTATCGGTCCCTTTAAAGAGACTCTTCCGGGTGGCCGGCCCCGGCTTCATTCAGGCCCTCTTCCGAGTCCCTCCTGCCGCCGGGCTTTTCATCCCGTCGCCGTGTTGGCGTGCCGAGAAGTCTACCATTTTCACCTCCCTTGTCAATTTTTTTCGAGTCGTTTTTTGTGAGAGTCTTTCATCCATTTTGTCACGTCCATTCATAACTTCCAATTTATAAAATAGTTAGGCTTTTGTCATACTCCCCCTCCCTCGTGCCATTTTTTTGAACATTTTCTTTTCAGATGGCGCAGCAGTCTTCCCAAAGGTCCAGGAGCCCTTCCCTTTGCCGGCGAGAACGAGAGGGGGGTTTCTTCCTTTTTACGATATCGGCGCCCCGGAGAAAAGAAGGAGGGAAGAAGGGCTGGCCGAGCGAGGAGTTTCAACAGCTCAAGGGGGAAGAGGTTTTCTTTTTTCCTTTTACAAGGGCCGACGGCTCGCCTTCTTTGCCGATACCTTTATTTCTATCCCTTACTTTCTTTTTCTCCAAGGCCACGCACGGACGGAGATTCTTTTTTCCGCGACCTGTCTCACTTAACCCTTCCCATGAACAATCCCCGCCTGAATTTTGTCTAATCGCGCATGAAGAATCAGGAAATCCACTTGCCAACGCCCGACCCCGAGCATCCTTATGGAGGAGGGAACGGACGTTACCGTTTTCCGGATATCAACGGCATGAATTTGCTGGGGGATAACGTTTCCCTTCCACCCATCGTGCCTAAAAGCTTCCATATCATGCTGACCGTTTTTCATCCGGAAACCCTGTACAGCATGAAGAAGTGGCTTCCGTTCTGCGAAGACCTCCGCAAGCAGTACAAGCATACGCCCACCCCGGTGGAGTACAATATTCTGCTGGTCCTGCAGCCGCCTCCCATTGAGGGGGACGTTCCCGCCTTTACACAGGCCCTGGGGATATTCCGGATTTCTACATGAAGACCAATTCCCTTATTTCCTATTACGACCAGGCTTTCGTGCGCCGCAGGCTTTCCCTCCACAAGAAGGCGGAGACCGCGATTGTACTGCTGGACGGCAACGGCAATATCATCTGGAAGGATGACGGCGGCTTTACGCCTGCACGCGCGGAACATTTAAAGGTTATTCTGGAAACCCTTTCCCCGCTGGCGCCTAAGACAAGGACGCATTAGAGGCGGATTGCATCTTCTTTGCCTCCTTCGCACTTTCCGTTTGAGCTTCCTTCCGGAATGCCTCATACTGGCCCCATGCCTACCATTTCTCTTGCTCTCGGGGAACGTTCCTACGATATCCACGTGGAAAACGGCGCGCTGGACCGCGTGGGTGAGTTTGCCTACCGCGCCGGACTGGACGGCAAGATTGCGATTATTACGGATACCTGCGTAGCCCCGCTTTATGCGGAACGCGTGATGAAGTCCCTGGAGAGCGCTGGGTTCATGCCCAGCCTGCATGTGGTGGATGCCGGAGAAGCATCCAAGAATATGCTGCAGGCCCAGGAACTGTGTTCCGAGCTGGTACGGGCGGGCATTGACCGCACCGGGTGCATTGCCGCCCTGGGCGGCGGCGTGGTGGGAGACCTGGCCGGCTTCGTAGCTTCCATTTATTACCGCGGCATTCCTTTCATGCAGATTCCTACGACGGTAGTCGCCCAGGTGGACAGTTCCGTAGGGGGCAAGACTGCCGTCAATATTCCGGAAGGGAAAAACCTGGCAGGCGCGTTCCATCAGCCGGCCGTTGTCGTGATCGACCCCACCACACTGGTGACCCTGGACCGCCGCACGCTGGCGGAAGGCCTGGCGGAAGCCGCCAAGCACGCGGCCATCCGGGATGCTTCCATGCTCCATGAATTGAAAGGCCTGGGACCGGAGCTTTCCATCGGCTTTTCCCTGAATACCATCGCCAAACTCCCCGATCTGATTGCCCGGAACGTGGCGATCAAGGCCCGCATCGTGGAGAATGATGAATTGGAAACACTGGATATCCGCGCCCTGCTCAATTTCGGCCATACCATCGGCCACGGCATTGAAGCCGCTGTTCCCTACGGCACCATCCTGCACGGGGAAGCCGTGGCGCTCGGCATGCGCGCCGCCCTGTTCCTGAGCGAACGGAAAGCCGGGTTGAGCTCTTCCGACGCCAAGAAGATTCTTTGCACCCTCCAGGCTCTGGAACTTCCCCTGGTTCTCCCGGATGACATTGATACGGAAACGGTTCTCAAGAAGACAGCGTCCGACAAGAAGTTCCGGGCCGGAACCATCCGCTTCGTTCTGCTTTCCAAGGCGGGGGAAGCAGGCATTTCCAAGAAGATTACGCGGGAAGATATGGCGGAAGCCATTGAAGAATTGCGCCGCCCCCTGCCCTGAGCTTCCTTTTTACGGCGTTGCCCCATCAGCCGGGCAAAAAAAAATTCCGGAGAACGGAAGGGGAGCATCTTTCCGCTCCTTTTCCTCCAGCATGTTTTTCCAGCAGGAGAAAGATTCAGAGTGTTTCCCTGAACCGCAGAAAAACCGTCCCCTCCGGAACAGCCTGGAAGCCGGGACATTTATTTTCCGTATCCGGCGCCCGAAAAGCAACGCCTCTCCCTTCCCGGAAGAACGGGATGGGAAAGGCGCAGAAGCAGTCCATCGTTTCCCGGCACGGGGAATTTACTTTTTCGGCTCGTCCGGGGTAGGTTCAAAGCCATCCACGTCCAGAGGCACGCTGCCCGTGTATTCCCCGGCGTCAAACTGGATGCCCTTCAAGGCGTCTTCCAGGGACAGGGAGCCATAGCATTCCAGGCTGGCCAGACGGAGCAGTTCATTCATGATGTTCACGCTTTCTTGATGGGGAATGTCCTTGGGAAGGGCCACGGCCAGCTCCTTCACCTCCGCCGCATGGGCGTTTGCCGTAGCCTGGTCCTGAATAAGAAGGAGAACGGCCAGGATTTTTTCTCCCGGCGTTTTGGGAACGGCCTGTTCGCTGGCGGCAGAGGCATCCGGGGATTGATCCTGTTTTTTGCCGCCGTCACAGGAAACAAGGGCAAATGCCGCCAAAACCGCTGTAAAAGGAATGAGATTTTGCTTCATCATGATGATTGGTTGGAAAGCCGGAGGCCTCATTGGATTTATCATGAACACTGGGGATTCCGGAGTCAAATCAGTTTTTTACTCTCACGAAATGTTTTTTCAGACAAAATATTCCGCAGCGTGCGCTTTGCTTTCTGAACAGGGGAGTAGCCCTGTTCAACCTAATAGCCAGAATATAGTGCATTCATTGGTTCCCTCAGTAGACGCAATTTCCGGAAACGGAGGTTGCGTCTACTTTTGCGTCACCATTTCAATACAGCGTTTGATTCCATGGGCTGACGCCGTATAATTCCGCTGAGATGGGTTACCCTATTTGGAACAGACGCCGTTTTTGAGAACCGCCGCTGGAACGGCCGGGTTCCTGGCAGCCATGCCCTATCTGAACGCCGCGGAAGCCCTGACGGACGCAAGACCGCTCAAGGTGGGGCCTGGTAGGCTGCGGAGGCCGCGGCCTGGGCGCCATGAAGAACGCGCTGGACACCGACCCCGGAACGGTAGTGTGGGCGCTGGCGGACGTGTTTCGGGAACGGATTGATTTCGGCTCCAATTTGCTGACGGAACAGTACGGCAGCCGCGTCCAGCTGGACAAGAGCCGCCTGTTCGACGGCCTGGACGGTTACAAGAAGCTGCTTCAAACGGATATTGACGTGGTGCTGCTCTGCACGCCTCCCGCCTTCCGTCCGGAGCATCTGGCGGCGGCCATTGACGCCGGCAAGCACATTTATGCGGAGAAGCCCGTGGCGGTGGACGTTCCCGGCGTGCTTTCCGTGCTGGAGTCCGCGCGTCTGGCAAAGCTTAAAAATCTGGTGATTCTGGACGGGTTCTGCTGGCGCTATGACAAGGCGAATGAGGAAGCCCACCGCAAGCTTTCCTCCGGAGAACTGGGACGCGTGCTTTCCTTTGACGGGCTGTATTACACCACGCCCCCAAATCCCCGCTGGCTCTGGATTCCCGCCCTTCCTCGGATACGGACGTGGCGTGGGCCCTCCGCAACTGGACCGCCTGGAACTGGCTGAGCGGCGGCCAGTTCGTGGAACAGATCGTCCACACGATCGACGGCATGGTATGGTCCATGAACGAGCAGCTTCCGCTGGCGGCCTTCGGCTCCGGAGGACGCGCCCAGCGCCGGGACGACGGCGACGTGTGGGACCATTACGACGTTTATTTCGAGTACGACCACAACGTGGCCGCCCACATTTCATGCAGGCAGTGGGTAGGCTGCCACGGGGAGATCGTGGACCGGACGGTTTGTGAAAAAGGGATGCTGGTCACCCCGTACCGCCCCCATATCCAGGCGGATAAGCGCTGGCGTTTCCGCGGGGAACGGGGCAATATGTACGCGGACACGCACGTGGCCTTTTACCGTTTCCTCCGCTCCGGAACCTGGAAACAAACGCTGGAAAGCGCGGCCAATAAAACGCTGGTCGCCATCATGGGGCGTGAAGCGGCCCATACCGGGCAGCGCATCACCTGGGAACAGATTAAGAAGAGCGCCACGCGGCTGGTGCCTGAAGACCTGACGATGGATACGCCTCTGCCTCCCGCCCGCATTCCGCGGCCGGGCAGAGCGGCCTGACGGCGGGTCCCGCCTTTTCTCTCTACCGGACCATGGCCAACATCTTTCCACCCAATACCAACAGGCGCTTTTACGGAGGCGTCGCGCTGATTGCGCTCGCCGCCGCGCTGGCGCTGGGTGGGGTGTATTACGTCAATTTCCAGATTCCGGAGTATGAACCCGTGCAGCCGGTGCGTTTTTCCCACAAGCTCCACGCCGGAGACCTGAAGATGAGCTGCACGGCCTGCCACAGCGCCGCCCAGCGCTCTCCCAGGGCCGGCATTCCGGATACGAAGTCCTGCCTGGGCTGCCACCAGCATATTCTCCCGGACAGCCCGCTCATCGCTCCGCTGCGAGCGGCGGCGGACCCCCAATTTCCCGGCTATACGGGGGGAACCGGTCCGCTGGGTCATGGTCAACCGCCTGTCCGGCCATGCCTATTTCAACCACATGGCCCACCTGAACCGCGGCATCGGCTGCACTTCCTGCCATGGGGACGTGGCAGGCATGGAACGCATCAGCGCTCCGCGCGATGCCCGCATGCAGTGGTGCCTGGACTGCCACCGCGACCCCGCCCCGCACCTGCGCCCGCTGGAGGAGACGGCCAGCTCCCATTATTCCGCCGCGGATTACCTTCGCACGCATTCCATCCGGGACGGGGAGGGAAACCGCATCCAAACTCCGCTTCAATTGGGAGATTTCCTGAAACACCAGTGGAAGATTCAGCCAAGAATGGACTGCACCGCCTGCCACCATTGACCACCGGGCGCAGGCCGGCTCCCGGCAAACATGCCTTTCCAGTCATCATACCTTCCATTTTCGCGATAGATGAATGCCGGACCGTTACTGTATGATGAAGTTATGGAATTGGACCTCGGCATTGTTTACTCCTGCCCTCCGGAAGAAGCGGTCCCGCATATTCTGGCTTATTTTCAGCAGGAATTTTCCAACCCCTTCCCCGCCCCCAAACCTGTTTCGCATGAAGAAGAACTTCTCCTGGAACAAATAGATTCCGCCTTTGACGGCGTCATTCTGGAAGACGGCATCGGCCTGATGACGACGGAACTCATCGACATGTACGCCCCCAGGGAAACCTGTGACGCCATCGGTCCCTGTGAAGAGCGGACCGACTGGCGCCGCATCACCCCTTCCATGATCCGGGCATGCCGGGACGCCCTGGTTTTTACCGATCCAAAGGGATACCGTTTTCTCCTGCCGGCATGGCTGACGCTGGACCTCCGCGGCCAGCTTGAAACCTGCGACGCCATGGACTACCTTCCCCTCGTTCCGGAAAATTGCGGGGATTATGAATCCAGGGCCATCCTGCTGAACGATCCCCAGCTTGAGGCCGTAATGAATTACATTGGATACCGTCAAAAAAAGGACGGATGCCCTTTTTCCACGGACTTCCGCTGCCCTGAAGATGGGTGCAGCCGGTAATCACCGCTTGATTTCACCTTCCGGATTGCCTAAAACAAGCCGTTCCCATTTCCCGTTAATCCACATCATCCTCCGGTTTGACTCCCCTTCCCCCATTTCACCAGAATGAAGCTCCCCAGGGCCACCCCGCTTTTCTTCCGGAAGAAGAGCGGGAAATGACACGGCGCTCCTTCATGAAATGGATGGGCGCGGGCGCAGTCCTGGTGGGGGTGGGGCTTCCGGCCTGCCGCCGTGTGGAAAAATACCTGGTTCCCTATAATGAAGGACCGGAATGGTCCGTGCCCGGCGTAGAAACGGCTTACGCCACCTGCCTGGCCATGGGCGGGAGCGCGCTGCCCGTGCTGGCCGCCTGTTATGAAGGGCGTCCCGTCAAGCTGCTTCCCTCCCTGCAATATCCGGAAGGCCCGGGCTTGCCGGCCACGGCCCAGGCTTCCATTCTGGACCTTTACGACCCAGGCCGCAGCAAGCATATCCTCTTTAACGGCAAGCCGGCTTCCGGGGACGAATTCCGCGGAGCCTTTTCCTCCTGGTCCCGCAACCTGCGGGACGGCGGCCATATCGGCATCCTTCTTCCCGCCACGGATTCTCCCCTGATGCACTCCATGCTGGAGGAAATCGGCAGGAAAAACCCCGGCGTGCGGATTTACCGCTATTCTCCCGTTCCCACGCCGGGCTCCGGCATGCAGGCAGGCTTGCCGCAGAAGGCCCGCTTCCGCGTGCGTTTCGCACGCGCCAAACGCATCCTTGCCCTGGATTGCGATTTCCTTCATGAGAATCCCTACGGCAATACGCGTGATTTCATTGCCGCCCGTTCCCCGGAGGGCCTCCATTACAAGGAAGAAAACCGGAACCGCACGCGCCTTTACGCCGTGGAGGGCCGCGTTTCCCTGACCGGAGCCCATGCCGACCACAGGCTGCCCGTTTCCCCCGCGCGCCTGGCGGTCTTTCTGGAGGAATTGTTCCGCTATCTCTCCGGTAAAAAAACCTCCCTTCAGACGCTAGAGCCTCCCCGGCAGACGGACCGCTCCCTGACGGAAAGGGAATTCACCTGGCTCCGCCACTGCGCGGACGATTTATCCAGCCATCCCGGAGAAAGCGTGGTCCTGCTGGGGGACAATCATCCGGAACTGTCCGCAAGCGTCTGGAAGCTCAACCTCCTTCTCGGCTCTATCGGAACGTGCGTCCAGTTGTTGAAGGCTCCGTCCACGCCGCCCCACGGAACGCTGGAGGATTTCATCCGGGATATCCGGAAGAAAGAGGTGGATATCGCCTTCCTGCTGGATTCGGGAAATCCCGTGCTGGATTCCGGGCACGGCTCCGCACTGGCGGAAGCCCTGAACGGAACGGAGAGCATTCATCTGGGGATGTATGAGGATGAAACCTCACGCGCCTGCCGATGGCATTTGCCGGCGGCCCATTTTCTGGAATCATGGGGAGTGGAACGGGACTGCCGCGGCAGATTCTGCTACCGCCAGCCCGTCATTCTTCCCCTGTACGGGGGCATTTCTGCGGAAGAAGTGCTTTCCGGGCTGCTTTCCACCAAGGGACACCTCATCACGGCGGACAATTCGCCCACGCACCTTTCCCCCGTTTACCACCGGGCGCGCAAATGTTTTGAACGCGCCGTGAATCCGGAAAACAAGACTGCGGCCTGGACACAGGCGCTCCAGCACGGCTATTCGGAAGAAACGGCTTATCCCCCCCTGTCCCCGCAGGAAGAAACAGCCCTCGGAACCGCCATGGAGCAAGCGCCCGTTGCTCCCTCCGGCAACGGCGGAAGCGGATTGGAAAACGGCCTGCTGGAACTGCAATTCTGCCCGGATTATTCCATCGGGGACGGCCGCTGGAAGCGCAACGCCTGGATGCAGGAATGCCCGGACCCCGTAACGGGCGTCAGCTGGGCGGCGTCCGCACAGGTTTCCCCCGCCACCTTCCGGCGGCTGGGAGGCGTGGATTCCGGGCCGATGCTCTGCACTCTGACCGTCCCCGGCGGACGGATGGAAGCCATCCTTTGCCCCATTCCCGGAGTGGCGGAGAATCTGATGGTTCTTCCCCTGGGGTATGGCGGCATGAACCACGTAGCGGAGAGGCAGGAGAATTCCGACGGTTATGCATTCCGCAGTCAGGTGAAAAAAACGGCAGGCTGTGGAATTTCCCCGGAACAGGCCGCCCTGCGCGCCCTTCCGGAACGTACGGAAGCTGTTCAAAGCCCCGTCGTGCAGCCCTCCCCCTTCGCCCTTCAGTCCGGCGCCTCTCCGGCTCCGTTCACGCCGTCCGGCGCGGAGGGCGTGTACCAATGGAGGATGGCGATCGACACGTCCCGCTGCATCGGCTGCAATGCCTGCGTGATCGCCTGCCGGGCGGAAAATAACATTCCCGTGGTGGGCCGTGACCAGATGGCGAAGGGACGCGCGCTGGACTGGATTCGCATTGACCGGTATTTCACGGAGGCAGGGGCACTCACCGCCATTCCCGTGGCCTGCCAGCAGTGCGGCAAGGCCCCGTGCGAGTCCGTGTGCCCCGTGAACGCCACCGTCCATACCACGGAGGGCCTGAACGCCATGGTATATGCCCGGTGCTGGGGTACCCGGTACTGCGCCACCAACTGCCCGTACAAGGCGCGCCGCTTCAACTTTTTTGATTATGCCAAGGCCTCCGGGGAAGCCACGCGCCTCCAGCGCAATCCGAACGTGACCGTCCGCTCCCGCGGCGTCATGGAAAAATGCACCTACTGCGTCCAGATGGTGGAACGCGCCAAAATCAGGCACAAATCCCGCCTGATGAAGGAACACCCGGGCCAGCCCTCCACTTCCATCCACGTGACGGAGAAAGACCTGCTCCTGCCGGACGGCGCGGCGCAAACAGCCTGCCAGCTCGCCTGCCCTATGGGCGCCATCACCTTCGGCAACGTGCTGGACCCCGCCGCCGCCGTCTCCCGCGCCAAATCCCTGCCGCGCCACAGGAGCCTTCTTTCCTCCCTGGGCACGGACCCCGGAACGGGATACCTGGCCCCGGCCGGGAATCCCAACCCCGCCATGGAAGCATGAAATCCCGCCGGAAGACTTGTTAAAGACGCCTTTCCCACCAAAGAATAAGGCCGCTCCTTTCAGGGAGCGGCCCTACCAGTCAAAGGTCTTTACAAGCTGATCATTTAGTCTTCCACAATTTGTTCCACGGTCGTAATCGTTTCCACCACTTCAATGTTGGCGGCGTCAGCGAAATTGTTCACCGCCTTGAGCAGGGCGGGCGTCATGAGCTTGTCCTTCTGAATGCGTTCGCAATTTTCCAGCATGTCCACGATGGTATCCTGGGCATCTCCGTTCAGTTTGGTGATCCGGATGGCCTGTTCGGAAGTGAGCTTCATTTTTTCCATGGCCTTGTCCAATTGCTTGGCCTGCTGGGTCAGGGCATTGAGCTGCTTGATGGCGATTTCAACCGCCGCATTGTCCTTCACGTCGTCCAGAACCTTGTTGGCGGACGAAATCAGGTCGACATTCTGCTTAACCATCTGCACGGGATCGGCAGCGTTCTGAGCAAGAGCGGAGGCGGAGCATACGATGGCCACCACGGGGAGTATTTGGTACGTTTGAATCATTGTTTTATCGGTGTTCGGGTTGAAGAAGAAATATCTTCTTTGCCTCTTTAGATTCATTCCAAGAGAGAAACCGTTGCACCCCATATCTGTCATACAGTCCTTACCGTCTGACTGTCAGCAAACGGCAGGAAGACAATCTTACCCCGTCACACGTTTTTCCTCCCCGTTTTCCAGCAGAAAACGGAGGGGGCGGTACTTGGCGGATTCCAGATTGGGGTCCTCCGCCAGAATGGCCTCCGCCAGCTCCCGCCCGCGGTGAATCAGGCGCGCGTCCAGCAGCCATTCCTCAAAGCGCACGCCCTTCAGGCCGCTCTGGGAAGTGCCCAGCACGTCCCCGGGACCGCGGAGCTTCAAATCCTGTTCCGCCAGGTCAAAACCGTTGGCCGTGGTCTCCACAATATGCAGCTTTTCCCATTGTTCATCCTCCGGCCGGGCCTCCGTCATCAGGATGCAGTAGGACTTGTGCGCCCCGCGGCCTATGCGCCCGCGGAGCTGGTGGAGCTGGGAGAGCCCGAAACTCTCCGCATTATTGATAATCATGACCGTAGCATTCGGCACATCCACCCCCACCTCCACCACCGTGGTAGCTACCAGCACGCTGATGCGGTTGGCGCGGAAGTCCTTCATCACCGCCTCCTTTTCCTCGGAGGACATCCTGCCGTGCAGCAGTCCCACATCCACATGCGGCAGCAGCGCCTTCCACTCGTCCAGCTCCTTTGTCACGGCTTTCCCTTTCCGGGAATCCTCCCCGTCAATGAGAGGGGAAACCACGTAAACCTGCCTGCCTTCCTCCAACTGGCTCCGGACGAACTTCAATACCTTTTCCTGGTCCTTCTCCGTGCGGATGGCCGTAACCACCGCGCCACGGCCTCCGGGAACGCCGTCCAGGATGGAAACGTCCAGCTCCCCGTAAAAAGTCAGCGTCAGCGTGCGGGGAATGGGGGTGGCGGTCATCACCAGCACGTCGGGGCGCTCTTCGCGGTCAATCAGCTTTTCCCGCTGGTTCACGCCGAATTTGTGCTGCTCGTCAATCACGACCAGGCCCACACGTTCCGGCACGTTCTTCCCGTACAGCAGGGCATGCGTTCCGACCACAATCCCCCCTGCTTCCCGAAGGATACGTGGGATTCCTCCTTCCTGTCCGCCGTCACCAGGGACACGGGAACGTCCAGCTTGTCCAGCATCTGCCGGAACTTCAAATAATGCTGTTCCGCCAGAATCTGGGTGGGGGCCATCATCACGGCGGAATACCCGTGTTCCACAGCCAGCAGCATCGCGCACAGGGCCACCAGCGTCTTTCCGGACCCTACATCCCCCTGGAGCAGGCGGTTCATGGAACGGGGCGCCTTCATATCCCGGTAAATCTCCCTCACGCAGCGCTTCTGGGCCTCCGTCAGCTCAAACGGCAGTGAATCCGCCAAATCCTTCACCAGATGGCTGGAGCCTGCCGTCTGCATGCCGGGCACTTCATCCGCTCGCCTTCTCCTGTAAGCCACGTTCAACTGCTGCGCCAGGCACTCCTCCAGCGCAAACCGCCGCCTGGTCCGGTCGCGCACTTCCGCGGTCTCCGGAAAATGGAGGTCCCTCAACGCCGTTTTGCACGGGATGTCCGGCACAAACTCGTAAATCTCCGGTTCCGGAGCCGGGGAAAGCCGGGCCAGAGCCTCCCACACGATTTCCCGCAGCCTGCGCACGGCAATCCCCATGCGGCCGCTGTAAACGGGAACAATGCGGTTCAAATGGATGGACTGGTCGTCCCCTTCCCGGATGATCTCAAAATCCGGATGGACGATGCTGAGCTTCTTCCCATACGGCTTCACGCGCCCGTACACGATCATCTCCTGCCCGGCGCACAGCATCCTGGCTATGCCCGGCATGCTGAACCACAGGCAGGAAAAACGGGCCTGCCCCAAAAGATTGCTCATCCACCAGCACGGCTTCCACATACCGCCCGCGGCCCTTGCCGCCCTTCCCTCCCCAGCCTTTCCAGCCCACGTCCACCACCCGCCCCCTCAGGCAGACAGGCGCACCGGATGACAGGGAATCATAACGGTCAAACATGCGGCGGTCCTCATACCTGCGCGGGCAGCATGAACAGCAAATCCCGCACGGAGGCCATTCCCGCCGCCTGCATGGCCGCCAGCTCCCTGGGGCGGATGAAGGCGCACTCCTCCAGGGGGGACGTTAAAAGCAGCTCTCCGGCCATGGGTCCAGGCGTATTCCTCACAGATCGCATCATGCCTGCGCGCCCGTCAGAGAGCGGCGGCGGGGCGGGTTTCCAGACAGCGCCTGTAATAATCCACGCGGGAGACGAACCAGCTCCATTTATGCCCCGGGCGGCCGTTGGTCAGCAGCGGGGCCGGGCAGTTCTTGCCCGTCCAGTAATAATGGGGCACCACATTGCGGAGGGGAATGTTGTACTGCTTCATCAGCACCGCCGTCAGCTTGGCGGAACGGTTCCAGGTGACGATGGGGTTGTGGCTCCTCACCTCCCCCATCTCAATCCCGATGGAATACATGTCTCCGGGACCGCCGCGGTCCGCATGGCGCCCCGTCTCGTTCAGCGGAATATGCTGGATGGCCCGGTACTGGTCCACCGTAAAATGCCAGTTCAGGGAACCCATGGCCCCCCTTTTCAGCGCACGGGCATGCGCCGCGGCGTCTCCCGTGGGGTTGGCCGTGCTGTGGATGGTGATGAAGCGCGGATGCATGGAATGGGAGGCGCGCCGCGCGCGGGAGCGCGGGGACATGAAATCGCGGCTGATGTGCACTTCCCGGGACATCTGGGACATGGTGCGCGGCACGGGGGGAACGTTCTGAATCTTGAAGCTGACGGCGGGCGGGCGCGAGGCGTCCGAACACGCCGCCAGCAGGGCCGGCAGCACCAGAAACACCGCATTTGCCATCAACGTTCTAACATTCATGATTCTTCCCTAGACTATCCGGCGCGAGCTGGCAAGCAGATTTCCAGTCAAAACAGGCTTTTTCACCCTTCCCGGAGCACAGCAGCGGGGAAACGGGAGCCCCCGCGGAACGCTCCGGAGCGGCCACCGCCGGAATCAGGGCAACGCCTTCCCCTGCACGGGGTTTCCCCTCCGGGAGCAACCAAACCGCCCCATAAAAAGCCGCACGGGAGACTTGCCAACGGCCATTTCCGTGCATACACTATTTCCACCATGAGTACCACTCACGAAGCAGCTAAGAAGTGGGTCGACGAAATCGCCCAGCTTTGCCAACCCGACTCCATCTATTGGTGCAACGGCTCTCAGGAAGAAAATGATGAGCTTTGCAACATGATGGTAGAAAAGGGCACCTTTATCAAATTGAACCCCGAGAAGCGCCCCGGATGCTTCCTCGCCCGTTCCACCCCTTCCGATGTGGCCCGTGTGGAAGACCGCACGTTCATCTGCAGCGAGAAGGAAGAAGACGCAGGCCCGACCAACCACTGGGCCGACCCCGTTGAAATGAAGGCCAAACTGAAGGGCTTCTTCAAGGGCTGCATGAAGGGCCGTACCATGTACGTGATCCCCTTCTGCATGGGTCCCCTGGACTCCCCCCTGGCCAAGATCGGCATTGAAATCACGGACTCCCCCTACGTCGTGGTCAACATGCGCATCATGACCAAGATGGGCGAAACCGTTCTCAAGCGTCTGGAAGACGAAGTCAAGGGCGGCGGCAACCCGAAGCGCGACGGCTACGGAACCTTCGTTCCCTGCCTCCACACCGTGGGCGCCCCGCTTGCAGACGGCCAGATCGACGTGCCGTGGCCCTGCAACGAAGAAAAATACATCTGCCACTTCCCGGAAACGGAAGAAATCTGGTCCTTCGGTTCCGGTTACGGCGGCAACGCCCTGCTCGGCAAGAAGTGCCTGGCCCTGCGCATCGCCTCCGCCATCGCCCGCAAGAACAAGTGGATGGCCGAACACATGCTCCTTCTGGGCATTGAATCCCCGGACGGCACGAAGGCCTATGTGGGCGGCGCATTCCCGTCCGCCTGCGGCAAGACCAACCTGGCCATGCTCGTTCCCCCCGCCTCCTACCGTGAAGCCGGCTGGAAGACCTCCATCATCGGTGACGACATCGCCTGGATCTGGCCCCATGAAGACGGCACCTTCCACGCCATCAACCCGGAAAACGGCTACTTCGGCGTGGCTCCCGGCACGTCCTACAAGACGAACCCGATCGCCATGGACACCATCAAGGAAAATGTCATCTTCACCAACGTAGGCTTGACCGACGACGGCGACGTCTGGTGGGAAGGCATGGACGGCCCCCGCTCCCGCCCACGCCATCGACTGGCAGGGCAATGACTGGACCCCGGACTGTGGCCGCAAGTGCGCTCACCCGAACGCACGCTTCACCGCTCCCGCCGCCCAGTGCCCGACGATCGACCCCGAATTGCAGAACCCGGAAGGCGTTTCCCTCTCCGCGATCCTGTTCGCCGGCCGCCGCGCCACCACCATGCCCCTCGTCTTCCAGTCCCGCGACTGGACGCACGGCGTATACGTCGGCGCTACGATGGGTTCCGAAATGACCGCCGCCGCCTTCGGCAACATCGGCCAGGTCCGCCGCGACCCGATGGCCATGCTTCCCTTCATCGGCTACAACGTGGGCGACTACTGGCAGCACTGGCTGGACATGGGCAAGACCGTTGCCAATCCTCCGCTGATCTTCAACGTGAACTGGTTCCGCAAGGACAAGGACGGCAACTTCATCTGGCCGGGCTTTGGCGACAACATGCGCGTCCTCGACTGGATCCTCCGCCGCGCCAAGGGCAAGGCGGAAGGCCAGAAGACCGTGCTGGGCGTCTCCCCGACCTATGCCGAACTGGACAAGACCGGTCTCGACTACAGCGAAGAACAGTTCAACGCCAACATGGCCCTCAACCCGAGCGAATGGCAGGCTGAACTGGAAAGCCAGACCGAACTGTTCGACAAGGTGGGCAAGAAGCTCCCGGCCGAACTGGAAGAACAGCGCCAGATCCTCATCAAGAGCTTCTCCTAAGCGGAACTCCTGACTGAGCGTCAACTCAACAGCAGAGGCTGTCCCATCCGCGGGACAGCCTCTTTTTTATTCCCCCTCATCTTCTCCAAACACGCTCATGGAGCGCCGCGCGCCCTTGCGGCAACTGGAATAAACAGGGGAGCTTACAAAAAGAAGTGGAATTTGAATGACGGGACGCTGCACGTACGAATCCCGAAGCATCAGGAAGATGCCGGGGGATTCACCCATGCGGCCAGCTCACTCTTACGGCATGGTCAAAAATCTCCAACAGCCATCGGATACCGATTAAAAGATCGTGGAAATCCGTGTCCTTTCCATGTTATGGGTACGTGGAAAATGAAGGGCTTAAAGAGTTGTAATGATACTGCATGGATAGAAAAGCAAAAATCGTTTTCTTCCTGAGTAAAATATTCAGCAATCTTGTGGGTTGCAGTTTTATTTTTACTTGAGCCGCTATTTTTATTCCGGGTTCTTCTGAAAGAAAGAAATCGAAAAACGGGTATAGTAAGAATATGTCCAACCGTGTGTTTTGATGGAATTTTATGGCCGCGGCATGTGTTGCTGGGTCATTCCCGGCATGATGCCGCGGCCACTTATCCCTCCGCATTCATCCGGGACGGCTTGCATAGTACCCGGTTCAATAGGGTCATGATATAAGGAAACGGCATTTCAAGGATGTTAAAGAGATGAAATTAAGCTTCATTATACTGAGCCTGGTCAGCGGACTGGCGCTCTCCGCCCCTCCCCGCGAGCTTTCCTTTTATGCCGTCAGCCCGGTTGAAGGAAAAGCGCCGGTGGTCGACGGCTGCCTGAACGAGGCAGCCTGGGAAAAAGCGGCCGTATTCCGTCATTATTATGTTTACAATTGCGCGGAACCGACTCCGGGAAAACTCAAGACGGAATTCCGCATGCTGTATGATGAAAAAAAAGGAATCTACCTGGGCATCATCAATTTCGAGGAGCATCCGGAAAAATTGAGGAAGATCATTACCGACTTTGACAACGCCGCCATCTGGACCGACGACTGCGCCGAAATCTTTTTCGATGCCGGGGCCAATGGAATAAGCTACCATTGTTTCAAGGTCAATTGCATCGGAACGCGCGCCGATTTCCGCCGCCGGGACGCCGCCGTTTATCAGAATGACTGGAGCGGCACCGACTGGACCGCCCGGACCTCCATCGGCAAGGACCGCTGGACGATTGAAGCGTTTTTCCCCTGGAGCGACCTGCCCGCCAAAGCGGAAACGTCCGATATCTGGATGTTCTGCCACGTCCGTTATGCCTACTCCGGCGGAAATTTTGCCGGAGCCGCCAGTTCGGTGCTGGGCGGATATTCGAGCCCGCGCAACTTCGGCTATATTTACTTCCAGGGAGCAAATGACACCGTCTCGCCGGAAAAGGCATCCGCCCTGCTGTCGCGTTCCGCGGAAGAGCCCTGGTTCGCCATGGCTGGCGACACCCTGATCCTGCGAGATAAAGGTAAAAGTGTCCTTACGACACCCGGCCAGGTGAAAAACAATGAATTCGCGGAAATTGAAAAGCTATCAGCCGAACTGGCACGGGCCTGCGGGAAATCCGCTTTTAAAATGTACCGGGAAGAACTGGATGCGATCAACCGTGAATGCCGTGTTCTGGAGAAAGAAAAAACCACGGTCAGCGGATTAAGGCGCCTTTACGTCCTGAAAGAGCGCTGCCGGGCGCTCAAATGGAAAATTGCCTTGGAAGAAAGCCTGAATTAACTCAAAAAAGAAAGACCATCCATTGATGAAACCATTCCCACTGTTGCTCTGCATCCTGCTGGCGGGCCTTGTTGCTCCCGTATTCGGCAAACTGGACGGCACTTACATGAATGAGGCCGGAATGACCCTGAAAACGCCCCATGCCGCATGGGATGAAAAAGGAGAGCTTCCCCATAAGAAAATACTTTTTATCATGCAGCAGACGGCCTCGCGAGAGATCATTGAGCTGGTCCAGCGTTTCCCGGGCTTTAAGTATGAAGTGGTTCTCACAGCCAGTGAACATAGCATCGGAGCGGATGATATTTACAGCAATCCGATCGCGGGGCTGAGCACCGCCAACAAACTTCAGGAACTGGATGCCAAACTGGCAAAGGATTATGATCTGGTGGTCATGGCAAACGTCGATTTTGCGGTCCTGCCGGATGAGCAGAAATTCCGCCTGATGTCGATGGTGCGGAACGGAACCGGCCTGGTCCGGATTCAATCCGGCGAACCCTGGTCCGAACTTAAGAAACTGCCTTATAAAAAACCGTACGCCCAGCCGTTGCCCCGGCCGGAATGGGTTGCCGGAAGCAACAGCCTTCCCGGAACCAGGCCTAAAAACTTTGAATCGCGTATTTTCAACGCCTGGCAATTCGGCAATGGCCGGATCGTCGAAGTCGATTACGGCGCGGGCTACCGGCCAGGAGTGGGGCTGACGCCGTATTTCAACTACACCACGGACTGGTTCTTCCTCTATGAAACGTCCCAGGCTTTTCTGGCCCAGGTGCTCTATTACGCCAGCGGAATAGAACTGCCGGCATTTTCAGTACGGCAGGACAACGGCCAATTTGCCGTGACCTCTCCGGAAAAAACCGTTGCCGAGGGCCGTATCCGGCAGGCGGATAATTCCGTTATCCGGAACAGCCTTGATTTCACGAACCTTCCGGCGGGAAGATATACCGCAGACGTATTGGTCCGCAGGGATGGTGCGCTGGTCAACTTCGGCGCCTTTCCCTTTACGGTGGAATCCGCTTTCGGGGCCGTATCGGTGGAAACGCCCAGGCTGGTGCAGGACCGCGGCCCCTTCTCCGTCACGTTGAAACTGGCTTCGCCCGCGCAGGACGGTTATTCCGCCAGTGGAGCTGATGGACGCACCCTACCGCAATGTATGGTTCAGCAAGACCCTTCCTTTGAAAGCCGGAAAGAAAGAGCTTTCATTCGGCCTTGAAAATTACCGGATGCCGACCATCGGCGGTTATCTGCGCTGTACCGTTTACGATGCCCGGGGCAATGCGGCACATGCTGAAAATCCGGTGATTTTCCCGGATTATTCCCTGGAGGATTATCTCCAGCTTACCTGGGGCCAGGTTGGCTGCACCTTCAACCCGGCCTTCGGGGAACGGATCATTGACCGCCTCGGCTGGAACGTATCCCTGCAATTTTTCACCAAGGGAGATATTGAAAACGCCCTGCGGAACGAAAAACTGTGTCCGTACATCTGCCGGATCGGGATGGAAGCCGGGCCGAACAATGAAACCAGGGTATTGCGCAAGCTGTGGTCCGAACAGAAAGAAAATATGGAGCAGCTGGGTACGTTGAACGGTGACGAATCATTCTACCATCCATTGGTCCGGAAACTTTGGAGCGACGATCTGCGACGCCAGGCAGAATACCTGAAAGACCTGAGCCCCGTGCTGTACAACCTGGGCGACGAAAATTTTTACACCTACGACGCCGGGTTCGGAGAATCGGATAAACAGCCGTTCGCCGATTTCCTGCGGCAGAAGTACCAGACCATGGAAAACTTGAACCTTGAATACGGCGCCTCCTATGCCGGATTCGGTGAAGTGCCCCACCTCCGGCTGGACGCGGCCAAAAAAACGGGAAATCTGGTCGCTTACAATGACCACCGGGAATATATTGAAAAAATGTACGTGGACATGCATCATTTCCTGGCGGCGGAAATCAAAAAGGTTCATCCCGGAGCCCGGGTAGGCGCGGAAGGCTCCCCCCCGGCAACCTTGAAGAAATGATTAAAGGGCTGGACTTCTGGGGCCCTTACAGCGGCATGCAGGAGAACGAGGCATTGCGCGCATTCGGCGCGGACCGGGTCCGGACCATCTGGTGGGGCGGGTATTGCTCGGAGCGTTCATCCTATCCATACAAACTTTGGGAACACCTGCTGCAGGGAGCGATCAACGGCCACGCCTGGTTCCTGATCAACCCCGCCCTGGGAGAAACCAGCCATTCCGGCGATCTCTCCGAGGCGGAATACCTGCGCCAGTACATGCCCTATCTTGATGACTTGAACTACGGCCTCGCACAGCTGCTGATCAAAACCCCGTTTCCGGATACCGGCATCCTGTTCTACTACAGCCACACCTCCAATTCCGCCGCCCAGGCGGACAGCCGCTGCGTCAAGCCGGACGCCAGCATGAATCCGCTGCTCCGGTATTGCTACCAGCGCGGGCTGGGCTTCAATTTCGTCTCGCCCAATACCCTGGAACGCCTGAAAAACGCACGGCTCCTCTTCCTCTGCGGAGCTTCCTCCCTGAGCGACAAAGAGTGCGCGGCCATTCTGGATTTCGTCAAATCCGGCGGCACCGTACTGGCTGACGCCAATATCGCCATCCTGAACGAAAACCTGAAAAAACGCACTGTGAACCCCCTGGGCGAACTTTTCGGGAACCTGACGTTCGGCCAGGCGAAAGAGCTCGAAATCCAGCCTTATGAAAGCACAAGCGGAGCCCTGGCCCTGGCGGGAGAAAAGGCCCATGCAGTCCACGGCAATCCGGGCCTGCAGCTCCGCAAGGCCGGCAAAGGAAACGCCATCCTGCTGAATGCCTCCCTCTCCGTTCTGGAAAATAATTCCCTGCCCGGCTCCTCCCTGAACACGTTCCTTGACCAGGTGGTGAAAAACGCCGGAGTCCGTCCTCTGGCCGTCATCCCCGATTTCAGCGACACCCTGATGGTCCGTCCGCGGAAGGCCGGAGAATTCGAACTGCTGGGCGCCCTCGGCCAGGAAAAGGACCTCGGCAAATCATTCACCGCCAAATTGCCGGAAGAAAAATACATCTATGAGTGCCGCAAAGGACTGGTGGGGAAATCAGACAAGCTTGTCTTTAAATTCTCCAATGCGCCGTTCCGCTGCTTTGCCCTGTTTGACCGGGAGCAGCAACCGCCCGTGGTAACCGCTCCGGCCCAGGTGGCCAAAGGCGCCCGGGCCCTGCTTAAGATTTCCGGACCGGCCAATCCCCGGGAACGCGCGTACCGGATTACGGTAACGGCCCCGGACGGCAGGGAAATTCTGCACCGCAGCAAAACCATTTACGGCAAGACGGAATACCCGCTGGATTTCGCCTTTAACGATCTTCCCGGCGCATACCGCATCACCATTGAAGACGCGGCTACAGGCTTGAATACCCAACACGAAATAGAGGTAAAATAATCATGCAGAAACTCACCCTGACCGTACTGGCCGGATTGTGCACCACACTGCTGTACGCCGCCCCTCCATTGAAAAGAAAGAAGAGAATTTGACCGCAAGGGAACTCCCGTCCTTGTGACCCGCCATACCGTCAACCTTGGCAACGGAAAAATCAATTACCACACCGTTACCAATCCCAATGACAACAAGCCGGTTCAGCAGGAATGGGGGGATTTCAGATTCGGCATCGAATATTGGAGGAACCCCAATACTCCCGGAAGCTGGAGTCCCGTCAATTTCCTTGCCGTGATCGGCAAGGACGGCAAAACACTGCTGGACCGGAAAGTCGCGGAAAAAATTGACACCGTAGAAAACGGCAAGATGGAAATGGCCGTATTCACGTTCCGCCCGGAAAACAGTGTTCTGGACGTCAGGATAGCGCAGTTCAAGGATCGCCCGGACTGGCTGTTCGTCAAGGTCAGTTATCCCGGACAACTGTATGAAGTCTGGGCGTCGCCGGTTCACGGTTACGGGAAGCCGGAACTGAAGTCGCAATTCGCCCTGAAAGAAGGAGACGGGGAAAAACCATGCGGAAAGCCGGACTGGGTTCTGACGAAAACAACCGGGGGAAACGGGGTAATGAACTTCAACCGCTATGCTTACAAGGAGTTCGGCACGTTCATCGTTTTTGAAAAAGAATCCCTCCGCCAGATCCGGATTCATGGAGATGATATCAAATTTGAGCTGAAGCCGGAGTCGGACAGCTTCAGTTTTGCCATAAGTTATTTCAAAGACCGGAAGCCGGAGGAGGTGCGCCCGGAATTCTTCAACGTGACGGTTCCGGAGGTGGAGAGCTTCCTGAAGTCCATCAATTGGAGCCCGATCCCCGACCGGAAGACGTTTTCAGAGCTTGCGGATGAAACCCGGAAAAACATCTCCATCCTGAAAAGGGATGGCGGCCATGCGGCGGACTATGAAAAGAGAGTGAAAGAACTGGAAACCGATTTTTCCGAAGCGCCGAGTTTTGAAACTCTGGCCGCCCTCCGCGAACTGAATAGGGAAGTCATCAAGAAGAACCTTGAAAACCTGTAGGAACACGGTATTCATCGGCGCCGCTGGCAAGGCATCCTGTAGAAATTTCCTGGGCTCAGGACCCGGTATGTTCCAGCCGGCTTTGGTTCAGGGAAAACGGTCCCGGGATCGGCCAAGGCTTGCGGCGATTCTGAAGCGTCAGGAAAAATTCCGGGGCTTCGGCAAGGGCGATGACGGCGGCTGCGGCGCTCAGGCGGGAATGGGTCATGGTCAGGAACCAGCCCGTGACGCCCTGCTCCCGGGCCGTCACTCCGGCTGTGCCGTGCAGCAGGATGGAGGGAGCGCCCGCATCATTGCGCACCACTTCCACATCCGTAAAAGCGCATTTTTCCCCAATTCCCGTTCCCAGGGCCTTCGCCACGGCCTCCTTGGCCGCAAAACGGGCCGCCAGGCGCGGCACGGGGTCCGCATGCTTCCGGCAGTAGGCCCATTCATCCGGGGTGCAGATGCGCAGGGCAAACGCCTCCCCGTTTTTCTGGAGGGCGTGGCGCACGCGGTCCAGGTCGATCAAATCCATTCCCAATCCTGCAATGCGGCTCATGTTCCTGCAACCGGGGGTTAAAGTTGAAACGGGAATATCAGCTCAGGCGGTCGATCGCCTGGCGCATTTCCCTCACGGCCTGCTCCATCCCCACAAAAAGGGCGCGGGCTACGATCGTATGGCCTATGTTCAGCTCATGCAGGTAAGGCACGCCGTCCATCAGCTGTTCCAGATTCTGGTAGTTGATGCCATGGCCTGCATTCACCTGGATGCCCAGGGAGTGGGCCAGCTCCGCGGCGCGTTTCAAACGGGCCAGCTCCGCCGTGCGTTCCTTCCCGGCGTGGTTGGCAAAGCATCCGGTATGAAGCTCCACCATGGGCGCTCCCAGACGGGCGGCGGCGTCCACCTGGGCCAGCTCCGGATCAATGAACAGGCTCACCTGAATGCCGTTGTCAGCCATTCTTGCCATGGTGGGGGCCAGTTCCTTTTCATGAAAGACGGCGTCCAGGCCGCCTTCCGTAGTAATTTCCTCACGCTTTTCCGGGACCATGCAGACATAGTCCGGTTTCAGCCGAAGGGCAAAGTCCACCATCTCCGGGGTGTTCCCCATTTCCAGGTTCAGGGGAAGGGCCACGCTCTCCCGGACGCTCAGGGCGTCCGTATCCTGCATGTGGCGGCGGTCCCCCCGGACGTGGAGGGTGATGGAATCCGCCCCGCCCCTTTGCGCCGCGTAGGCGGCGTCCAAAACGCTCGGCTCCACGTTGAAGGAATCAAGCATGGTCGCATAGCGGGCCTGCCTCAGCGTGGCGATGTGGTCTATATTTACACCTAGCAACATATCGGTTTTAAGACAAGGGGACGGGGCCGATCATTCAAATTAATGGAGGAAATGGCGGTGCCCCGTGAACACCATGGCGATGCCCGCGGCGTCCGCGGCGGCGATCACTTCCTCGTCCCGGATGGAACCGCCGGGCTGGATGCAGGCGGTGGCCCCGGCGTCAATGGCTACCTGGAGGCCGTCCGCAAACGGGAACATGGCGTCGGAAGCCACCACGCTGCCCTTCAGGTCCAGGCCGGCCTGTCCGGCCTTCCAGACGGCAATGCGGGCGGAATCCACCCGGCTCATCTGCCCGGCGCCGATGCCGAGCGTGCGGTCCGTGCCACCGAAGACAATGGCGTTGGAGTGCACCTGCTTCACGACGCGCCAGTTGAAGCGCATGGCGGTAAGTTCTTCTTCCGTCGGGGGGCGCTTGGTCACAACCTTGGCTTCCAGATTGTCCAGGCCCATCACGTCCGTATCCCGCTTCATGGTCATGAAGCCGCCGGGAGCGGAGCGGATGATGGGTTCGCGGCGCGCCTTCATCCAGGCTTCCGTGTTCATGCGGATGATGCGGCAGTTTTTCTTCTTCTGGAGAAGGGCGCGGGCTTCCGCATCGTATTCCGGGGCGATGATGACGTCCGTGAAAATGGCGCTCAGCACGCGGGCCAAGCCTTCCGTCATCGGACGGTTGACCACGATCACGCCGCCGAAGGGGGCCTGCGTGTCCGTTTCAAAGGCTTTCTGCCAGGCGTTGCGCAGGTCCTCGTCATCCTGGCCCACGCCGCAGGGGTTCGTGTGCTTCAGGATGCCCACCGTCGGGCGGCGGAACTGGGTGATCAGCTCGGCGGCGCCTTCGATGTCCAGCACGTTCGTGTAGGAAAGCTCCTTGCCCTGGAGCTGGTTGAAAATGTCCCCGAAGCTGCCGTACAGGCTGGCTTCCTGGTGGGGGTTGTCCCCGTAGCGCAGTTCCTGGTACAGGGGCGCGCAGATGCAGAAGCTGCCCTTGGTGCTTTCCGCGCTCTGGTGGCCCAGGTAGTTGGTAATGGCGTTGTCGTAATTGGAGGTGCGCATGAACACCTTCACTGCCAGGTTTTCGCGGGTTTTCAGGGTCGTGTCTCCCTTGTGGGTCTGCATTTCATCCAGAATGCGCGCGTAGTCCGCGGGATCGGACACGACGGTGACGGAGGCGTAGTTCTTGGCGGCGGAACGGAGCATGGACGGGCCGCCGATGTCGATCTTTTCAATCGCTTCCTCCAGCGTGACGTCCGGCTTGGCGACGGTTTCCTCAAAGGGGTACAGGTTCACGCAGACCAGGTCAATGGGCTTGATGCCGTTTTCCTTCGCCTGGCGCACATGCTCTTCATTGTCGCGGCGGTGCAGCAGGCCCCCGTGCACCATGGGGTGAAGCGTCTTCAGGCGTCCTTCAAACAATTCCGGTTCCCCGGTATAGTCGGAAATTTCAATCACCGGAAGGCCCAGGCCTTTCAGGAAAGCGGCGGTGCCGCCGGTGGAAATAAGCTCTACTCCAAACTCGTGCAGGCCCTTGGCAAACTCCTCCAGGCCGGTCTTGTCGGAAACGGATATCAATGCGCGCTGAATAGCCATAAGATCAAATATCTGTAATGTACCCGCGGGCGAACCCTCCTCTCCGGGAGCGAACGCGACAAATGCGGTTCCTTTCCCTACATACTACCGCCCCGTGAAGCAAGCGCAATGTCACCTATCATGACAGCCGGGGGGATTTTTTCCTCCCAAAACATAAAAAAACGCCCTTTTTATCGCTCTTGTCTTGACATTCGGGCGAATACTTACTACTTCAACCGCTCACAAATAACCATTTCTTTTTAGCCATGGCAACGATGGAAGTAATTCTCGCAACAAAAATTGAAGGACTCGGCGCGGAAGCCGACCTGGTGACCGTTAAGGCTGGCTATGGCCGCAACTACCTCATCCCCCAGGGTCTCGCCCACGAAGCAACGGCCTCCAACCGCCGTTTCATCGCCAATCTTCAGGCCGCCCGCGCCAAGCGTGAAGCGGAAGAACTCAGCGCCGCCCAGGAAGTGGCCGCCAAAATCAACGGATTGACCGTAGACCTTACCCTTGAAGTGGGTCAGGGCGGCAAGGCGTTCGGCGCCATCACCAACCAGAACATTCACGATGCCCTGACCGCTCAGGGAGTGGAAGTGGACCGCCGCGCGATTGAGCTTGAAAAGCCGATCAAGAGCGAAGGCGAACACGAAGTCGCCATCAAGGTGCATCCCCAGGTGGAAGCCACGCTCAAGGTGGTCGTCAAGGAAAACGCCTAAGCGGCGCGCATCCCTTTCTTTTTTCCGGCAGGCCCGGTTCCCACCTTGGGAACCGGGCCTCTTTTTGTCACCCTTTTTACTTCCCTTCCCTGTACAAACAAGGCATCATGCCCGCGTTGGGTGTCACTCGACATCATGCACGGCATCGTTCCATCCCCCCACCGAAATCAACGGCATGATTCGACTCTATCGTCAAACCCCGGAAGGCATTGAGCGCACCACCCAGGTGGATGCGGCTGAACAGAACTTGGACTCCGTCTTCTGGATTGACCTCCTTACCCCTGAACCGGCGGAAATCAAGTTTGTGGAACGCCTCTGCGGGCTGGAGATGCCCACCTACGACGAGATGAGGGAAATTGAGGCCACCAGCCGCCTGTACACGGAAGACGGCGCCCGCTTCATGACCACCACGGTCCTCAGCCGCGTGGATACGGAATCCCCCTCCCTGTCGGAAATCACCTTCGTCCTCATGGGGGCCAAGATCATCACCATCCGCCATTCGGACTCCTATTCCTTCCGCGTCTTCTCCCACCAGCTCCTGCGCCAGAAGCAGATCAGCCGGGACCAGGTTTTCACCGGACTGCTGGAAACCATCGTGGACCGCCAGGCGGACGTCCTGGAACGCTTCGGCGCGGAACTGGACCGCCTTTCCAAAAACATCTTCCGCAGGGACGAGCCGGAAGGCAAGGCCAGCAAGCGCGTGCCCGTCTCCAGCGCCCTGCGCCTCACGCTCCAGGACCTGGGCCGCGTGGGGGACCTGCTCACCCGCCAGCGGGACTGCCTGGTCAACCTTCTGCGCCTGCTCACGTACGCCAGCAATGAAGAGGCCCTGGACGACACCAACTCCACCCTGTACATCAAGCTGCGCCCCCTGAGCCGCGACGTCACGTCCCTCTCGGAATACGCCAACTTTCTTTCCAGCAACGTGAACTTCATGCTGGACGCCGTTCTGGGCCTCATCAACATCGAGCAGAACGAAATCGTCAAAATCTTCACCGTGGCGGCCGTGGTCTTCATGCCCCCCACCCTCATCGCCAGCATCTACGGAATGAACTTCTCCCACATGCCCGGCCTGGAAAACGAATACGGCTATTACATCTCCCTGGTCGTCATGCTCGTTTCCATCATTCTTCCCCTGGTTTATTTCAGGAGCAGGCGCCTGCTTTGAACGGCCCCTGCCGCGGACTCCCTCCCTCTCTTTTTGTCAACCACTCCTACCGTTTCATGATTGATATGGACTCCAAAATCACCCGCCTGATTGAACAGGCCTCCGTCATTGTCGGCGCCCTTCCCTACCTCCAGGCCTACCGGGACAAGACATTCCTCATCAAATTCGGCGGCAGCGCCATGGACGACGCCCGCCTGGTCAAGAAGCTCATGCGCGACATCGTTCTGCTGGAAGTCCTGGGCTTCAACCCCGTGATCGTCCACGGCGGCGGCAAGGCCATCTCCAAGGCCATGGCGGAAGCCGGGCTGGAGGCCCGCTTCATCAACGGCCTGCGCGTCACGACGCCGGAAGCCATTTCCATCGTGGAACGCACCCTCTCCGGAACCATCAATCCCGGCCTCGTCCAGATGTTCCGCGACTACGGAGGCAAGGGCGTAGGCATTCCCGGCACGGAAATCTTCGTGGGGGAACGCATCCAGGAAAAGGACGAACAGGGCAACCCCGTGGACATCGGTGAAGTAGGCAACGTCATCGGCTGCCTGACAGACCGCATCACGGAAGCGCTGGAACTCCAGATCACCCCCATCGTCTCCCCCCTGGCGAAAGAGCTGGGCACCCACAAGCCGCTCAACGTGAACGCGGACCTGGCGGCGGCGGCCCTTGCCAAGGAGCTCAAGCCGGTCAAGCTTATCTACATTTCCGACGTTCCCGGCATCATGAAGGACCCCGCGGACCCGTCCACCCTCATCAAATCCGTCACGCGCACGGAAGCCCTGGACCTCATTGAAGACGGCACCGTTTCCGGCGGCATGATTCCCAAAATCCACTCCGCCATTGACGCCCTGAACGCGGGCGTGCGCAAGGTGCACTTCATTGACGGACGCCTGCCCCACACCCTGCTGCTGGAAATCTTCACTCCGGACGGCATCGGTACGGAAGTCATCAGGGAACAGCGCTAACCACCCGCCGCCATGCGCCTTTTCCTCCTTCTTCCGGCCCTCTCCCTGGCGGCGGCCTCCTGCTCCATGCAGCCCACTCCGTCCAACCTTTCCGGCTCCTGGACCCAGCCCGTCCCCGGACAGCCGGGGCACGTGCAGGGAATGCAGCTCCTGCCGGACGGCAGGGCGAGATCCATCAACATGCGCACGCTTCTCTACCGGAGCTGGCAACTGGACGGCAAGCGCCTGACCCTGACGGGGAAAAGCATAGGCAACGGGAACTCCTCCCTCTTCACCACAACCTCCACCATTGACAGACTCAGCAGAACTACGCTGATTCTGAACACGGACGGAAACCGGGAGGCCTACACCCGCACGCCGGACGCGGCCGGAAGGTAAGCATCCCGCCGCCTTCCGCTATTCATCCTCCAGAAGGGACTTGTTGGCCGCTTTCGCCAGCTCGCAATTCGGGCATTTGTCAATCAGGCGGTCCATCAGGGCTTCAATGCGGGCGTCCTTCGCCATCAACTGCTCATCCTTCTTCTTGAGCAGGTTCAGCGTATAATTCACGGCAATCGTCAGAACGCCCAGGCCGCCGATGGCTCCGGCGGAAGATACGGCCGTATCTGCGGAAATATTGCCCAGGATCGTCGTGCACCCGCCTATGGAAAACAAGCACTTAGCTATGGAAAAATTCATCATGGGTTCCGTCTAGCAAACCGCTTCCCCGTCTGCATCACGCCCAATCCGTCCACATCCGCCGCGCGGCATGCCTGGGCGGCACGGCGCGGCAGCCAAATTCCCGCCGGATACACTCGGAGAAAACGCGCTCCCCCTCCCCCGGAAAGGCGCTATTGCCGGGGAACACGGTCCACCGGACCCGCGCAGGGAGCAACGCCGCGCGGCGCGGGAAAAATACTTATACCCGTTGCCGCATTTCCTTCTTCGGCTTTGCGGTGTTTGTGCTAAAGTGGCGCCAATCTGCCCGGTCCGGGGCTCTTACCAATACTTCACTTCATCCAATAGAAAGACACAAACATCATGCATATGGCGGACGGCTTCATTTCACCGGCGGTAGGCTGCACCATGTGGGCGGCTTCCGCCGCGATCACGGCGCTCTGCGCGCGCAAGGTCAGGCAGGAAAAGGAAGTGCGGCTCGTCCCGCTCATGGGCGTTCTGGGAGCCTTCATCTTCGCCTGCCAGATGCTGAACTTCACCATTCCGGGCACCGGGTCCAGCGGCCATCTGGGCGGCGGCCTCATCCTGGCGGTCCTGCTGGGGCCGTATGCAGGCTTCCTGGTCATGGCGGCCATCCTGGCGGTGCAGGCGCTTTTCTTTGCGGACGGAGGGCTGCTGGCCCTGGGCTGCAACATCTTCAACATGGGCTTCTTCTCCTGCCTGGTAGCCTACCCCTTCATTTACAGGCCCCTGGCCGGGAAAAACCCCGGCACGGGCCGAATCACGCTGGCCAGCATCACCGCCGCCGTCATCGGGCTCCAGCTGGGGGCCTTCTCCGTCGTGCTGGAAACGACGGCCTCCGGCATCTCCGCGCTGCCCTTCGCCCAGTTCGTGGAACTGATGCTTCCCATCCATCTGGCCATCGGCGTGGTGGAAGGACTCGCCACGGCGGCCATCGTCATCTTCATCAGCAAGGCCCAGCCCTCCCTGCTGCGCCCGGCTGATCTGGAAACCGGCCCCGTCAAAAAAGCCTCCTTCACCGTTCTGGGCATCTTTGCGGTAGCGGCCCTGCTCTGCGGGGCGGCTCTTTCCTGGTTCGCCTCCGCCTACCCGGACGGCCTGGAATGGTCCGTGGCCGGCGTCACCGGGTCGGAAGAAACCCGCCTGGCGGAGCCTTCCTCCCTCCACCGCAGCCTGGAATCCGTACAGGCATCCACCGCCATCATGCCGGACTACGCCCTCCCCGCCGCGGAAGAAACAGCCTCCTCCGGAGAGACGGAGGGAGCCTCCTCCATCGTCAACCCTGAAACCAGCCTGGCCGGCGTGCTGGGGAGCGTCATCATTGCCGCCCTGGTCTTTGCGGCCGGCTTCCTGTTCGGCAGAAAACCGCACAGCCACTGCCCCCGCTGACCCCCCATGCCCCTGTTCACGGACGCCGCGCGGCAATTCCGCCAGATGGACCGGTTTTCCTGCGGAAACACCGGATTCCACCGTCTGGACGCCCGTATTAAAATAGGGGCCTTCCTCGTCTTTCAAATCTGCGTGCTCTCCTGGCCGCCGCAGGAAATCACGGGGCTGCTGCCCTTCTTCCTGTTCCCGGTCTGCGTCATCCGCATGGCGGGGCTCCCCCTGGGCTACCTGCTGAAGCGCACCCTGTGGCTGCTGCCCGTCGCCGTCATGATCGGCATCTTCAACCCGCTGGTGGACAGGACGCCGGCGGGAGAATGGTTCGGCATTCCCGTCACCCGGGGCATCATCTCCTTCATCTCCATCATCCTGCGGTGCATGCTCACCATCCTGGGAGCCTTCACGCTGCTGGCCTCCACGGGCTTCGCTCCGCTCTGCCGGGGCCTGAGGCAGCTCGGCGCGCCGCGCATCCTGATCACGCTCCTGGCCTTCCTGTACCGGTACGCCTTCATCCTGATGGATGAATTCCAGAACATGCTGATGGCGTTCCGCTCCCGGAGGGGAGGCTCCGGTTCCGTCCCCCTTTCCACCTGGGGGGCCATGACCGGCCAGCTCCTGCTGCGCACCTTCGGTCGCGCGGAACGCATTTACCAGGCCGTCCTGTGCCGGGGAGGGGAAGACCCTGAATTCGTCAGCGCCCCCGGCGTCATCACCATGCGCGGCGTGGCGGGCGGCATTCTCTTCTGCGCCCTCGTCATCCTGTTCCGCTGCTTTAACGTCACCATGCTGGCGGGCCAGTGCGCCCGCAGCCTCCTCTCATGAGCCACCACCTTGTAGAAACCATCGACCTGTGCTTCAGCTACCCGGATTCTCCTCCGGCGCTGAACCGCGTCTCCCTGCGCATCACCCACGGGGAATCCGTTGCCGTCGTGGGCGGGAACGGAGCGGGAAAATCCACCCTGCTCCTGCACCTCAACGGCCTGCTGGAGCCCTCCTCCGGACAGGTGCGGGTGGGGGACATCCCCGTCACGCCCAAAACCGTCGCCCGCGTCCGGGAAAGCGTGGGAATGGTATTCCAGCAAGCGGACGACCAGCTTTTCATGCCTACTGTCCGGGAGGACGTGGCCTTCGGCCCGCTCAACATGGGCCTCCCTCCGGAAGAAGTCAGCCGCCGCGTGCGGCAGGCTCTGCGGGACGTCCATGCGGAAACCCTGGCGGACAAGATGACCCACCACCTTTCCGGCGGGGAAAAACGCGCCGTCTCCATCGCCACTGTCCTCGCCATGACCCCGGACATCCTGGTTCTGGACGAACCCAGCGCGAACCTGGACCCGGCCTCCCGCCGCACCCTCATCAGCCTCCTGCTCCAATTCTCCCATACCAAAATCATCGCCACCCATGACCTGGACATGGTCATGGACCTGTGCACCCGCTGCATCGTGATGAAGGATGGCTCCATTCTGGCGGACGCGCCCGTTCCGGACATTTTCGCCGACTGCGCTTTGCTGGAAGAAGCGCGCCTGGAACAACCCCTCAGCTACCGCCTGATGCAGTACGGCAGGGAGAGGGAGAACTCCGGCCAATTTTAAGGAGGAAAAACTCCTTACACAAACTCCAGACGGGCATCCGGCAGGGACTTGATGAACCGCGCCCCGTACCTCTTGGTGGCTACGCGGGGGTCCAGAATCACCACCATGCCGGAATCGCTCCTGGTGCGGATCAGCCGCCCCACCCCCTGCCGCAGCTTCAGAATGGCTACGGGCACGGAATACTCGTAAAACGGGTTCCCCCCGCGCGCCCTGATGCTCTCAAAGCGGGACTCCACCAGCGGGTGGTCCGGCACCTCAAACGGCAGGCGCGTCACGATCACGTTGGAAAGGGCCTCCCCGGGCACGTCCACCCCGGTCCAGAAACTGTCCGTGCCGAAGAGCACGCTGTTCACATCCTTCCGGAACGCCTCCAGCATGGCATGCCGCTGCATGTCCTGCCCCTGCACGTACAAGGTCCATCCCTGTTCCTCACAGAACGGGCGCACCTTTTCCGCCACCTGCACCATCAGCCGGTAGCTGGTGAACAGCACGAAGGCCCTGCCGCGGGATTCCGCCAGATACCTTTTAATCCATTCCGGCAGCACTTCCGCATACTCCGGCTGGTCCGGCTCCGGCATGGAGCGGGCCACGATCAGCCTCATCTGCTCCCGGTAATTGAACGGACTGCCTATCTGGAGCTTCCGGACGCTTTCCGCACCCACGCGCCCCGCAAAGTAGCCCATGTCCGCATCCCCCGTCCCCAGCGTAGCGGAGGTCAGAATGGCGGAACGCCCGGCGGAAAACAGGCGCTCCCTCAGGATATCGCCCACCTCCACGGGGGCGGAGCACACGCTCATGTTCCTTCCCTCCGGACCGGACCGCTCCGCCCAGTACACGTGCCCCTCCTCCGTCATGTCCATCAGCACCTTCAGGGAGGCCTGCGCCTCCTCCATGCGGGCGGCCATGTCCGCCAGTTCATCCTTCACGGCCACGTTTTCCTCCTGCTTCGCGCCCTCCCTCTTCAATTCTCCGATCAATTCCGCCAGAGGCAGGGAAAGAATGTCCTGGGACCATTCCGGCTGGAGAATGCGGACAATCTTGCCGGAACCCGCAAACCCCAGGTCATCCCGCGCATTCTGGAAAAACAGGCCTGAAGCGTCAATCACGTCCTGCACCCGCTGGAACAGGGCCGGATTGTTCAGCGGTTTCAGCAGGCCCTTGTGCGTGCGCGGATTGAACATCCGCAGCAGTTCATAATTGAGATGCGGTTCCGAGAGCTGCACGCCCAGCTGCCGGGCGGCGATGTTCTCAATCATGTGGGCCTCATCCAGAACCACAAAATCCCCGGGAAAAACGAACCCCGCCTCCTCGGAATCCTCCGCCTGGGCCATCAGGCCGAAAAACAGGGTATGGTTCAGCACCACCACCTTGGCCTCCAGCACCCTCTTGCGGGCCACCTGGTACGGACAGGAGGGGCCGCAATGGCGCATGCTGCACGCATGCGGTTCACTGCACACCATGGCCCATACCTTGGGAGACGGACGGAACGCCATGTCGCTTAGGGTGCCGTCCTGCGTTCTCAACGCCCAGTCCTGAATCCGCGTCAGCTCCGCGGCTTCCCCCTGCGTAAACAGGGAATCCATCTGGGCCAGCGCGCGCCGCAGGCGGGTATGGCACAGGTAATTCTGCCTGCCTTTCAGCAGGGCGGCGGAAAAATCAATCCCCAGGGCGGCGCGCAGCAGCGGAATATCCTTGTTGAACAACTGCTCCTGCAAATTGATGGTATGCGTGGAAATGACCGCTTTCCGGTCAAAATCCAGAGCAAACTTCACGGCCGGCAGCAGATAGCCCAGGGACTTGCCTACGCCCGTTCCGGCCTCCACCAGCAGCGGGGCGTCCACCTGGAGAGCCCTCGCTACGGCCAGGGCCATATTCTGCTGCTCCGCCCGGTATTCAAAATCCCTGGCGCGGGAGAACAACCCGTCCGGGGCAAATGCCCGGTGGACATAAGCCTCAAAGGCGCTAACGCCTTCCACGTCATCTGCCCCGGCGCCATTCATACGGGAACGCTCCCCTACTGGCCCACGGGAAGCTGGCGGGAGGAAACCGGCGGCAGATTCACCTTTTCCGGCAGGTCATAGAACATGGAGCGCAGGGCATTCGCATTCATCTTGGAAGCATCAATGAACGTCCAGGGCCCCTTGTCCTTCAAATCCTTCACCAGCACCAGAACGCCTGTATTCTCTATCTTTACAGGCATCCCGTCCGGACGCTTCATGGAAATGACCATCCGCGTGGGGAGCACCACCAGCACCTCGTCTCCATTCTTCACCAGATGTTCCGCCGTAGGCTGGCCTATTTCATACGTCTCCACCACCATGCCGCGCTCTTTCATCACGGCGGCGGCTCCCTGCATCTTTTCCCTCATGGTCTTCATGAAGGCGGCCTCCCCTCCCGGGAAGGAAGAAACAAGCTGCTTCTTCATGGGAGCGTACATCTTCTCAATCATCCACATCATGTCCCCCGTTTTCACCGCTCCGGAAAGCTCCCGGGCGGCCTGGACGGCGCTGTCTCCGTATTCACCGGCCTGGACGGCGCACACAGCCGCCACCATCACACCTGCAAACAAACTTTTAATCATGGACGGAGTGTAACGGCATGCATCCCCCGCCGTCAAGGCAAGGCCTCCTGCACAACCATGTTTTTACCGGGCGCCCTCCCGCATCACAAGCCCGGACCACATCCACAGCGTGGGGTCCAGTTCCCGCGCGGCGTCCTCCATCAACTTGCGGGCCGCTTCTTCATCCTCCGCCACGGCGAACATGGTGGAGCCGGAGCCGGACATCATGGCGCCGCGCACGCCGGGCCTCTCCAGCAGCCATCGCTTCATCTCCGCCAGGAACAAATGCTTCTCAAACACGGGCCTTTCCAGATCGTTGACCAGCACATGGCCGTCCACCCGCTGCTCCCCGTACGGTATGCCCGGCAATTCCCCTGAACCGGACCAGCGGCGGTAGGCGTCCGGCGTGGAAACGCCGAACGACGGCTTCAGCAGAACGATCCGGGGGCGCCATTCCCTCCATTCCGGCAGGGGCTCCACCTTTTCCCCGCGTCCGGTGCAGCGGCACGCCATTCCATAAATGAAAAATCCCACATCGGAACCGATCTCCCCGGCCAGCTCCGCCAGACGCCTCCGGGACAGGCCGCCGTGTTCCAGCTCATTCAGGGCGGACAGCACGCACGCGGCGTCGCTGCTGCCGCCGCCCAGCCCCGCGCCATGGGGCACGTTCTTGACCAGGCGCACATGCCACGGCATGGGCCGTCCCAGCTCCCGCTCCATCAGCCGGCCCGCCTTCATGACCAGGTTGCTTTCATCCAGCGGAACTCCCGGGGCGTCGCAGCTCATTTCCAGGCCGTCCGCCGGGAAAAACTCCAGCACGTCGCACAATTCCAGGGGAACCATCACGGTATCCACTTCATGGAAACCGTCCGCCCTCTTACCCAGAACGCGGAGGGAAACGTTCACCTTGCACGGAGCCTTGCAACTGATCATACGCCATGGATTCCACCAAGGGACGGCCTCCGGGTCAAGCCCCCCCATTGGGCGCAAATGGACGGGCACGCATTTTTTCTTCGCAAATTCCGGGGGCTCCGCTATAATAGGCGTGACCCCGCTGCACATGGCCTACGACGAAAACAGCATTAAAACCCTGGACTGGAGGGAGCATATCCGCATGCGTCCGGGGATGTACATCGGCAAACTGGGCGACGGAACCTCTCCGGATGACGGCATTTACGTCCTGCTGAAGGAAGTCATTGACAACTCGATTGACGAATTCGTCATGGGCTTCGGCAAAAAAATCACCATTGACGTGACTCCGGACGGCCTGTGCGAGGTGCGCGACTTCGGACGCGGCATTCCGCTGGGAAAACTGCTGGACTGCGCCGCGAAAATCAATACCGGAGCCAAGTACGACAGCGACGCCTTCAAGAAATCCGTAGGGCTTAACGGCGTAGGCATCAAGGCGGTGAATGCCCTTTCCGACTTTTTTGAAATCCAGGCCTACCGCGACGGGGAAACGCGCTCCTACCAGTTCTGCCGCGGGAAGGAACTCCCCAAAGGACGGAAGGACGGCGCCACTGAGGAGCCCAACGGCACCCGCACGGCGTTCCACGCAGACCCGGACATTTTCCCCGTAACCACGCAGTTCCGTCCGGAATACATTGAAAAAATGTGCCGGTACTACTCCTACCTCAACAAGGGGCTGGCCCTGCACTTCAACGGACGCCGCTACGTCTCCAAAAACGGCCTGCTGGACCTGCTTACGGAGGCAATGAGCGAGGAACCGCTGTACCCCATCATCCATCTGGAAGGGCACGACATCGAGGTGGCCTTCACCCATGGCGGCCAGTATGGGGAGGAGCACTACTCCTTCGTCAACGGGCAGCACACCACGCAGGGGGCACCCACCAGGCGGCCTTCCGGGAGGCCATCGTCAAAACCCTGAGGGACTTTTTCAAGAAAAACTATGAGGCCGGGGACATCCGTTCCTCCCTCGTGGCCGCCATCTCCATCAAGGTAAAGGAACCCGTCTTCGAATCCCAGACCAAGACCAAGCTGGGATCCAATACCATCAGCCCGGAAGGGGAAACCATCCGCACCTTCGTAGGCAACTTCATCGCCAGGGAGCTGGACAACTACCTGCACAAAAACCCGGAGACGGCCAAAGCCCTGGAAGCCAAGATCAAAGACTCCGAGCGGGACCGCAAGGAACTCTCCGGCATCCAGAAGCTGGCGAAGGAAAACGCCCGCAAGGCCAAAATCCACAACAAGAACCTCCGGGACTGCCGCGTGCACTACAACTCCAAGCACGCCCGCGCGGGGGAAACCACCCTCTTCATCACGGAAGGCATCTCCGCCTCCGGCTCCATCACCACGGCGCGGGATGCGGAAATCCAGGCGGTCTTCTCCCTGCGCGGCAAGCCGCTGAACTCCTTCGGGATGAGCCGCAAGGTCGTCTATGAAAACGAGGAATTCAACTTCCTCCAGCACGCCCTGAACATTGAAAACGGGCTGGAAGACCTGCGCTACGACAAAGTGGTCATCGCCACGGACGCCGATGACGACGGCATGCACATCCGCATCCTGCTGATGACCTTCTTCATCCAGTTCTTCCCGGAGCTGATCCGGGAGGGCCACCTCTTCATCCTCCAAACTCCCCTCTTCCGCGTGCGCAACAAGCAGCAGACCATCTACTGCTACTCGGACGCGGAGCGGGAAGCGGCCATCGCCCTGCTGGGCAAAAACCCGGAAATAACGCGGTTCAAGGGCCTGGGCGAAATCTCCCCCCAGGAATTCAAGGCCTTCATCGGGGAAGGAATGCGCCTGGACCGCGTTCGCCTGGAAGACTCACACAAGGTGAAGGACCTGCTCTCCTTCTACATGGGCAAAAACACGAGGGAAAGACAGGAATACATCCTGAAAAACTTGCGTGTTGAACTGGACCCGGTCATGGACTAGAGTAGCGGAGCCACATCTATCTATGCTTACCATTCCCAAGGAAAAACTGCCGGTTCATATTGCCTGCATCATGGACGGCAACGGCCGCTGGGCGCACAGCCGCCATCTGCCGCGCCAGGCCGGCCACCGGGCGGGAGCGGATACGGTGGAGCGCTGTGTGGACTTCTGCATTGACCATGATATTCCCTGGCTCACGCTTTACGCCTTCTCCTCGGAAAACTGGAACCGCCCCAAGACGGAGGTGCACGCGCTGATGCTGCTGCTGCACGAATTCCTGAAAAAACGCCTCAGCCAGATGCAGGAAAAAGGCGTGCGCCTTCACGCCATAGGCGACCTTTCACGCCTTCCCAAGCGAACCCAGAAACTGCTGCAATCCAGCCTGGAAGCCACGGCGGGAAATACCAGGCTCAACCTGGTTCTGGCCCTCTCCTACGGCAGCAGGGCGGAAATTGCCGCCGCCGCCAGAAAAATCGCGGAGAAAGCCTCCCGCGGGGAACTCCACCCGGACGCCGTCACGGAAGACCTCTTCAACCAGCATCTGGACACTGCCGGCATGCCGGAACCGGACCTGCTCATCCGCACCTCCGGGGAAATGCGCGTCTCCAACTTCCTGCTGTGGCAGATCAGCTATGCGGAACTCTATGTAACGGAAACGCTGTGGCCGGACTTCAGCGACCGTGACATGGAAGCGGCGCTGCTGGACTACTCCCGCAGAAAACGCCGCTTCGGCGCACTTTGACTCCTTTTTTAAACCACATTCCTACGGAATCGCCATGAACCAATACGCTCTCATTCTGGCCGGCGGCAGCGGCACCCGTTTCTGGCCCCTCTCCCGCGACCACCGTCCCAAGCAGCTCCTGAACATGTTCGGGGAAGGCACTCTCCTCCGCCAAGCCATCGACAGGCTGGACGGTCTGGTGACCCGGCAGAACATCTTCATCCTGACCAACCACCTGCAGGAGGCGGAAGTGCGCCGCCAAGCCCACGACATCCCCGTGGACAACATCATCTCCGAACCCGTGCGCCGGGACACGGCGCCCGCCATCGCCCTGGGCATCGGCCTCATCAAGGCGGCGGACCCGCATGGGGTCATGCTTGTCATCCCTTCCGACCAGCTCATCCAGGACCAAGCGTCCTTCCGCTCCCTGATGAAAGCCGCCATGGACACGGCGGCGCGGGAAAAGGCGCTCGTCACCGTGGGCATCAAGCCCACCTGGCCCTGCCCCTCCTACGGCTACATCGAACGCGGGAAGGAAATCGCTTCCGCACCGGGCTGCTCCTGCCGCGAAGTCATCCAATTCCGCGAAAAGCCTGACACGGCCACGGCCGCCGCCTACCTGAGCCAGGGCAACTTCTGCTGGAACGCCGGCATGTTCGTCTGGAGCATTCCAACCGTGTGCGAACAGCTTGACAAGCACTGCCCGGAGCTGGCCTCCTTCGTGGAGCACATCGCGGAATCCCCGGACCCGCAGGAAACCATCCGGGAGGAATTCCCGGCGCTCACGCCCATCTCCATCGACTTCGCGCTGATGGAAAACGCGGACCGGGTGCTGAACATTGAAGCCACCTTTGACTGGGACGACGTAGGTTCCTGGATATCCGTAGCCAACTATCTGGAAACCCACAACAAAAACACCACCAATACGGACATCACCGTGCAGGACGCCTCCGGCAACATCGTCTTCTCCCAGCGGGGGGACAAGCACGTGGCCCTGCTGGGCGTGGAAAACCTGATCGTGGTGGAAACGGCGGACGCCATCCTGATTGCGGATAAAAACAAGGCGGACGAAATTAAAAAAATCGTCAACCAGCTTCCGGACGAACTCAGATGACCAGCCAGCATCCGGCCCTGGGCATTGACTACGGAGAAGCCCGAATCGGCATCGCCGCCACAGACCCCGTGGGCATCATGGCGCACCCTGTGGAAACCATCCACAGGCACAAAACGGACGGCGTCACCCGCATCGTCCAGCTCGTCCAGGAGCGGGGGATACGCACCCTGGTGCTGGGCATCCCTGTCCGCATGGACGGCACGGAAGGAACCGCCGCCGCCAAGGTGCGCGCGTTCGGCAGGGAACTGGCCGCCGCCCTTCCCGGCCTTCCCATGGTATTCATGGATGAATGCCTCACCACCGTCATCGCCCAGGAAAAACTGCACGCCGCCGGCAAAAAGGAGAAAAGCTTCCGCCCCATCATCGACCAGGTGGCCGCCGTGGAAATCCTCAACACGTGGCTTGATTCCACGCTGGGCTGAAACGGCAAACGGCAAACGCGCCGTGCCGCGGCACAATCCCTGCTTTACGCGCCTACGGAACTCCGCACTTCCCTCTTCCTCAGCAGGACCGTTCCGCCGGCAAGCAGAAACGCCATCAGCCACAGGGCCCGGCGCGTTTCCGGCCACCAGATGAAGCTGTCCGCCACACGGGCGTCTTCCGGGCGTTCCGGCGGGTAGCAGACCGTCACCCGGTCCCCCCTGGAATAGGAAGACCAGAAAAGAAAAGCGGGGGACTGGAATACCACTTCCCCCCCCGGTCTGCGGCAGGAAACGCACTTCCGGAGCCCAGACGTCCAGAGAGGGACCGGACGTCCCCATGGCCCGCGAACGGCTCCACAACTTCACCGTATCCTCCGTGATGTTCCGCACCGTCCCCTCCGTACACAGCCCCTCCCGGGCAAAGCGGCTCTTTTCCAGAAAAAAATCACCGGCCTGCCATATGGAATAAAGGCTCAGCCCCGCCATCACCCAGGCCAGCAGCCAATACCAACCGAACCACGGAACGCTGAAAAAATCCCTCCAGCGCTCCGCAGCCCGGGAAAACGAAAACTCTCTCCCCCCATGCATCAGGCACGCTCCATGCTCAGCACCACCTTGCCGCTGCGGAACTCTTCCTGGGCCTTCTCCACGGCCCGGCGCACGTCGCTCAACGGATAAACGGTATCCACGGCCTGCTTCAGCCTGCCGTCCGCCATCAGGCGCGCCAGCTTGTCATAAGCGGCCTCAATCTCCGGAACGGGGGCATTCTTGAGCCACTGCGTCACCCACAGGCCTTCCAATTTAATGCCCTTGAAAATCAGGAAACCGTTCGGCACCTTGATGCTCTTCCTGCTCATGGCGCCGTACGTCACCATGCTTCCGCCGGGAGCCAGCATGTCCATCAGGCGCAGGGCGCTTTCCCCGCCCACGGCGTTGGAGGCCAGCACGGGCCTCTTTCCGTCCAGCCGGGCCAGGGTATTCTTCACCACATCCTCGTCATCCTCTCCCACTACCAGGTCGGCGCCCAGCGCGGTCAATTCATCCCTCAATTCATCCGGCCTTCTTACAAAATTCACCGTCTTCACGCCCATCTCCCGGGCCAGTTGAATAATGCACCTTCCCACGCCGGAATTGGAGGCGTTCTGCACCACCCAGTCCCCCGGAGTCAGGGAAACGAACCCTTCCAGCATGCGCAGGGCGGTCAGGGGGTTCACCTTCAGCATGGCCGCCTGCACGGGGTCCACCTTCACGGGGAGCTTCATCACGTTCACGGCGGGAACCGCCACATACTCGCTCCAGGAACCCACGCCGCGCAGCAGAATCACTTCATCGTCCTTGCGGAAACCTTCTGCGCGGGACTCCTGCACCACGCCGCAGCCTTCCAGTCCGGCGCGTGAATGGGGCAGCACGGGCTTCACGCCGTAAACGCCCTGCACAAAATTGATGTCCGCCGGATTGATCGGGGCCGCCTTCATCCGGATCAGCACCTCCCCCTCCGCCGGAACCGGCATGGGACCGGAAACATACTCCAGCACGTCCTGGGGTTTCATGCTGCATTCGGAAAACTCTGCATAATGATTCTCACTCATGCTTTCAATCTCTCACGCCGCCTCCCTCCGTGCAAGCGCCGGATACGTTTTACACGGGCAAACAAGCCATCCGGCCGCGCGCGCCTTTCCCCGGCGCCTGCCCCCCGGCCATGAACGGAGGGAACCAGACCGCAGGAAAGCCCGGCAGCGCTGCCGCCGGGCCGGCACAAATTCCAAGTCTTTTGTTCGGTTGTTCTTGACCTTAGGCGAAAATACGCTAGACTACCTCTCTCGCATTAACAAATAACTTCGATTGCCATGTCCCGAATTTGCATCATCAGAGGTACCATGCCTCACAAAGGTCGTCGTATCCATCGCTCCGGTCTTGCCAAGAAAAAGGGCGGTATTGGTCGTCACGTCACTAAGACTGTCAATCGTACCGTTTTCCCCAACCTTCAGGAAAAGCGCATCTGGGTTCCCGAACTCGGCCAATTCGTGAAAATGAAGATTTCCGCCAAGGCCCTGCGTACGATCAACAAGAACGGTGCTTACAACACTCTTAAAAAGGTAGGTCTCCTGTAAAAAAGATTCTTTTTTTTGAACGTTGTTACACCACTTGAACTCTAAGGCTTCAACGAGGTGAGCAACTGGCAGAAAAAGATGTCCAAAAAGACAAGGGATCATCTGCTTAAGTGAGGCGCCTCCAAGTTGAAGGTTTTATTGAAACATTAATATACCAACGGACGTAAATAAGACGTCCCCTGGAAAAAAAGATCACACAGATGAAAGCCCAAACCAAAATCGCTCTTAGAATTAATGATGACAACCCCAACCATCACCTGTGGAACAACAGGGGGGTTTGGTGGTGCCACGTCACGGTTCACAAGCCTGACTCCACGGCGGAACGCCTGAGATTCTCTCTGAAGACCCGTGACATCGAAAAAGCCCGCGCCCGCCGCGACAAGATTTTCGCCTCCATCCAGCAGCACTTCGGCATCGCCGCTTAAGGAAACTGTACGGAGAGATTAAGGCAAGTCACATCAATCTCTTTATAAGAACCGTTCCGGTTAACCGGAACGGTTCTTTTTTATGGAAAAAATAAAGACTTTCACTCGGAAAGGGCGGCAGCGGATTTGCCGCAACACAAGCCCCCTGCAAACAAGGCTGAAACAGAGCGTTTCTTAAAGCCGCCGCCCCACCAGTCTATTCTTGCAAAGCCGGCTATCCATTTCACCCTTTATCCCTATAATAATGGACAGGCAGTGAAACGCGGCATTCACGGACCCGCTGGCCGGCAAAAAAAGATGCCGTCCTTGAAAGCATCCATTCCTGCCCCTGCCGTCAATTCTTTTTGCTGAACCGGAACATGGCCGCTCCATGGCTGTTCAACTCCACGGCCATATCTCCCTTCACCGTTCCCTGGTCGGCGCGTTTCCAGAGGTCCCTGGCTTCATACGCGCCGGAGAGCCCCAGCTCCCTCAGGTTCACCTTCACTACGCCCTTCTCTTTCCCGGTATTGAAAAACCCCGCCGCTACGGAACCGTCGGACAACTCCTTCGTCCAGACCTGGAAATCCCCCCGGTGCCACGCCTTGCGGGCGGGACGGGCGGCAGGGTCCTGGTCCACGGCAATCACCTCGTCGTTGGTCAGGAGCCCCATCGTGAATGAATCGATATGCTCCAGGTCACAGGAAATGATGAGCGGGGCGGACAGGAGGCACCACAGGGTCACATGGGTGTACTGTTCATCAGCCGTCAGCTGCGTCTGGACAAACGTGGTATTGGGCTGGTTGGGCTTGCCCAGCTTCCCGATCTGGAGAATGTCCGGATCATTCCAGTGGCCCGGGCGCATGTGCTTCTGCCAGCGTTCCTGGGAAAAGCCGATGCCGCTGACGCTGCCCCAGTGGTCCTGGATATCCCCCGTCGTCCTCCACAAATTGGCCAGCTTCCCCAGCTCTTCCACCTGTTTATACGGGGCGGCATTGGATATGCTGAGCACAATATCCCGCCCGGAATCGTCCAGAGCCTGGCGGATGCGTTCCGTCGTCGGCACGTCATTGGGGTTCCAGTCCACCTTCACGTAATCGAACCCCCAGTCCGCCCATTGCCTGGCGTCACGGTCAAACAGCCAGACGGCGCCTACACGGTCCGCCTTCCTGCGATGCACGCCGGGGTAACTCCCGAAAATTTGATTCCTCTGCTTGCGGTCCTTCTCCGGAATGGCCATTTCCCCGTAATCCGCCTTCGCATTGGGCGAGCTTCCTCCGATGAACCCGGCATACGTCCCCATCCAGGGCGTGGAATAAATGCCCGCCTTCATCCCCATGGCATGAATGGAATCGCACATGGCCTTCATGTCCGGAAAGCGCTTGTTGGGCTGGATGGAGAAATTCCGTCCGCCTCGCTCGCCCTGCCAGCAATCGTCAATATTGATATAGGTCCAGCCATGGTTGACAAGCCCCCCCCCTGCTCCACAAAAAGCCGGGCCGTCAGCACATTCTCCTGCCCCACGGCCTCACTGTAGGAATACCAGCTGCTCCAACCCATGGGCGGGGTCAGGCACAACTCATCCCCCACCTTCAGAATCCACTCCTTCGCATCTTTTCCATGCCTGTTGGAAGCCTGGATCTTCACCTTGTATTCCCCCTTCTTCGCCGGGGCGGTACCCGTAACCAGCCCGCGCGAATCCATCCTCAGGCCGGAGGGAAGCCCAGCCGCCTGAATCTTCATGGGACGCTCCCCGGAAACGGGAACCTGGAACAGCACCCGCGCGCCGGGAGTGGCGCCAACAATGCGGGCGCCGTTGACGGAGGGGGAAAGCGGGGTTTCAGGAGTCAGGCGCACGCCGGGAGGGGGGAGCCGGATAAGGATTCGGGAACTCCGTGCCAAATGATGAGGATACGGCGGCGCCAAGCACGGCAGGCAGGAAAAAACGGTACAATTTCATAAATGGTCTATGGAGGTGTACCTTAAAAAACGCGTCCGCTCCCCCGTTTCTTTCATCATGCTGTCTATCTCGGCCTCCGTGCGCCATCCTGTTCCTGCGTTCCTTCCGCAAAACGTGAGGAACTCCGGAAAAAAGCCGGGACGGACACTCCCGGCAACCGTGCCGCCAGGGAGCGGAAATCCTCTTCACGCATCACGTTCCCCGCCGTCGCCAGGGCGTCCGCCAGCGCCGCGGAAGGCGCCTGCACGCTCACCTGCCTGCCCTCCGTCATGCCCAGCCCCGTGCGGGGGTCCAGCACATGGGAATACTCCGCACCGCCGATCTTCGCCATCTGGCGGGCGCTCCCGGAGGTGGAGACGGCGGCATGGCTCAACAGCAGCACCGTATTCTTCCCATTACCTTCATCCACCAGCAGCCGCCATCCCCGCTCCCCCGGTGGGGGGGCGCCGGCCATAACGTCGCTGGTGCTGTCAATAAAGAAGGAACGGATTCCTCTTTTTCTCAAAATCTCCGCCATCCGGTCCACGGCAAACCCCTTGCCCATGCCTCCCAGGTCCACCCTCATTCCGGGAACCGTTTTGACCGCGGCCCCCTTGCCGACGGACAGCTTTTCCCATCCGGACGCCCGGCGCGCACGTTCCAGTTCCCCGCCGGACGGGAGAACGCCGTGGCGGCGGCTCTTCTTCCACAGGCGGATGCAGGGACCGAGCGTGGGGTCAAAGGAGCCCTTTGTCAGCCGGGCATAATCCAGGGCCAGCAGAAGAGCCTTTTCCAGCTCCGGGGAAACGGGGACGGAAACGCCGTTTTCCGCGGCATTCAACCGGGCCAGACCGCTCCCCGCATCCATGGCGGACATCACCTTCTCCCAGCGGACGGCGCAGGCAAGAGACTCCATGCAGGCCTTCTCCGTCTGCGCCGCATCCATCCCGTGCCCGGGATAGGCGCGCACCGTAAACACCGTTCCCATGGCCGCGCCTCGCACCGTTACCCTTCCATCCGGAGCATGAACGCAGGAAAGCGGCTCCGGCGGGGCGGAAGCCGTTTCCCTCTCCCGCCCCCGGCTTGTCCCCGCAGCAGCCAGCAGGCAGGAACAGCACGCAGAAACAACGGCCAGCCGGAAAAAAGAACTCATGCGCACCTGCGGGATCATGTTCCAAAACCTACTCCGCACAAACAAACAGGAGCAAGGACCGAGTGCGCCATGGAGACGCCGTCATCCCATCCGCTGACAAAACCGGGATGACGTTATTTCATTTGAAGCTGGCGCACGCCCCCCTTTTCATGATAAATGGAACGGTTCCACGTTCGTGCAAATTTTCCCTCTTCATCGTCATGACCAGATTCCTGCTCTCCCTGTGGCTTCTTTTAACGCTTCCCGTTTCCGCCAGCTGGTACGGTGACGAAGTAAAAGCCGGTTCCGACATCATCATGGTGGACCTGCTCTACCCCTACTGGCCGGAATCTACCTACTTTTCCTGCTGGAACCTGGACATGTTCCCCAAGGGCGGCTACTTCTATGCCGGCGTGGCGGCCAACGCCAATGACAACACGAACCTGGAAACCTACCGCCCCTCCACCGTATGGTCCTTCTGGCCCGCTCCCGTTTACGAAGGGCGGCAAGTGCGCAACGTGTACGTCAACCCGCACGTCTACGCCCAGCAATACGTGGGTGAAGGAGCTTCCGGAAAGGCCGGGGGGCGCGACGTCCCGTGGATCAAGACCAAGCAGTGGTACACCATGCTCATGCGGACCTGGGGCGCGGACGAAGCCAGGAAGGAATGCTACGCCGGCTGGTGGATGAAAGACCAGGCCGGCAACCGGTGGCACCACATCGCCACCTTCCGCATTCCCTATGCGGCCACCGGCTTCAAGGGGAACGGCGGCTTTCTGGAGGACTTCGGGCACGGGGGCCGCAAGCAGAGGGAACTGTGGCGCGGCAAGGGCTTCTACAGGCACAACGGCGCGTGGGAAAAATGTGATACCGTTTCCATTAACGTTCCCAAGGAAGGAGGCATGAAATACAGCGGCTGGACGGTCCACCAGACGACGGAAAACGACTCCGTCCTGACCATGTCCTATACGGAAAACAGGCAATTTCCCAGAAACCTGGAGCCGGGCCGCAAGCACACGTTCAAGCTGAACCAGCCGGACAAGCCCGTGATGGACGCCATCGCGGCGGAAGGCAAGGCTCGCCACGACGGCAGCCAGGTGATCGTGGACTGGACGCTGGCGGAAACGTCCTCCCCGCAGTTCGGGTACAAGATAGAGGTCTTTGACAATCCGCAATACTCCGGAACTCCCATTTACACGGTGGAGGAACAAATCCCGCACGTACGCACCAAAGCTGTCGCGCTCCCCCGGGACATCCCCCAATGCTTCGTCAGGCTCACCATCACGGACATCTTTGACCAGCAGAAAACCCTGAAACTCGCCAAGGCCGCCGCGGAAGCACCCCTCAAAGGGCTGCCCGGCAAAAAAGAACTGTCCAGCGGCCTGGAATACAAATACCTGGAAAACAAGAACGGATGGTCCAAACTGGCGGAACTGGACTTCTCCAAGCCGTTGCGGACCGGCGTCTCCCATGGATTTGACACGGCCCTGCGCGGAGCCAGGGAAGGACGATTCGCCTTTGAATATGAAGGCTTCCTGGTCGTCCCCCAGACGGGGGCCTACACCTTCGCCCTCCAAACCTGTGACGGAAGCCGCCTGGACGTCGGCGGAAAAACCGTTATTGACAACGACGGACTGCACAGCACGTCGGAAAGGCGCGCCTCCGTCTTCCTGGAAAAAAAGGCGTTACGCCCATCAAACTGACCTACTTCAAGAAAAAGCCGGAACACGAATTCACCGTGGCGTGGGTGGGCTGGCAGTACGGCAACCGCCCCATGGAGGAAATACCGCTCGCCAGCCTCATGCGCCCCAAACGGGCGGACATACCGGAAGCCAGGCTGGAAGTGGGCGGCAAGGGACCGGAACGCGTGCTGAAAACAGCCATCTCCTCCGGACGGGTGAACAAGGTGGAATACTACAACGGCGCCAAGCTGGCCGCCGCCGCGGACGCAGCCCCTTCACCACTCCCCTCATGCTCTTTGACGGAGAAAACAAACTGTGGGCGCGCGTCTTCTACAACGGTTCCCATACGGTGGACACCCCCGTCGTCCCCGTCCATTCCCAGAGCCGCATCACCCCCGGCTGGGAAGCCATGCTGCGCGGGGAACCGGGGCTGCCCCACTCCATCAGCGGCGCGGGAAACGCCTTTCGCTTCGTGGGGGAAGGGGAATACCTGGTCAGCAAAAAAATCAAGGGTGACTTCATGCTGACGGCCCACATCAGCTCCATCAGCGACAAGGCGCTGGACACCGGGGACGACTGCTGGGCCGGCATCATGGTGCGCAAGGACACGGGAGCCACCAACTACGACGATGAAATCGCCGTCTTCCGGACCGTGGGCCGCGGCCTCCGGTGCAGCGCGGACTTCAGCGACTACGGAACGGGGCGCCAATCCACCTTCACCCTGAACAAGGACCACTCCTGGGTGCGCATCATGCGGCGCGGCAATGAATTCACCTGCTTCACCTCCCCGGACATGAAAAAAATGGGAAATGGGCATGCAGCGCATCATCCCGATGAAGGAGGAAGCCAGCGCCGGCATCACGTTCAGGACCATTCCGGGCAAGGGCAAGGGCATCTTCTCCACCGCCATGGACGGAATCTCCATCAAACCCGTCAAACTCCAGCCGCACAAGATAACCGCCGCCATGCCTGCCGGAAAAATCATCGGCTATTCCCTGCTCTCCCCGGATCTGGCGGTGGCGCGCTACCGTTCCGGAGCGGACCTGCTGGAACGCAAAAACGGAACCTACGCCCGCAAGCCCCTCACACTGCCCAGGGGCGTCAAAACCGTCCGTTCCATGGCGCTTGCCGGGGACAAAATGTTCCTGCTGGCCCCGACCTCCCAGGGAGGAGCCCTGTTCAGCAGCAAGGATATGGGTAAAACGTGGACCGTCGCCAACCCGGATGTAAAAGTGGACCCGTCCCCCATCTCCTTCATTGCCGGGGAGCTCATCTCCGTCAATCCCCGGAATCCGCGGGAAATCATCGTCGGTTCGGACCGCGCCGGACTCTTCATGAGCACGGACGGCGGAGACACCTGGAACAACGTGGGCCTGGTGGGGGACCCCGTCACCAACGTCGGCTTCCATACGACCGCCCAGGGCAGGATTGGAGCCGTGACGGCGGACCGCAAGGCCAACACCAGCAAAATCTTCATCTCCACCAACAACGGGAAGAAATGGAACCAGAAAAACGAAGTGCAGGGAGCGGGCTTCCTGAGACTGGTGTACGACACCCGCGCCGCAGACCAGCTCTACGTCTTCTCCACCCAGGGCGTTTACACCTCCTTCAATGACTGCCGCACCATGAACCGCGTGCTCCAGGGGCTTCCCGTCACACAGCCCACGCTGGCGATCGACAGGCGCCGCCTGGACGATACCTTCATGCTCGCCGTCCCGCTGGACGGCAAGGGCGTGTACTCCAGCGAACGCAACGCCAGAAACTGGCAGAAGCGTTCCGACAAGGAAGACTGGGGAGCCGCCTTCAACCTGCTGATTGACACCGCGAACAACAGGCACATTACCCTGTACGCGGAAAAAGGCATCTATGAAAGCACGGACGAAGGCAAAACCTGGAAACAGGTCTATCCGGGCCATTGAACCAGAATGCTCTCCTTCTTCTCCCATGAACACAGGCACTCCGGCGCGGGGCGTTCCCTGCAACGCCAGAGGAGCTCATGCAGTTCTCTCATTTTCTCCGCCCTGGCGAGCGTTTCCGCCGACCTTAACAAGCTCCGCTTCCTGGCGCCGGGCGGCTTTCCTCTGAAACCGGACGGATTACGCCATCCTAGGCAGGAACAGCCTCCATGCGGCTTTCCCCATCACAATCATGCGCGCAGCCGCAGTGCTTCCCGCACTGCGGCCTGACAAAATCTGCCTGGGAACGCCTCCTTATCTGGCAAACAGGGCATGGATGCGGCGGCAGACCTCATCCACGTTCTCCCGTGAATTGAATGCGGAAATGCGGAAGAACCCTTCCCCCCTGGAACCAAAGCCGGAACCGGGCGTAATGACCACATTCGCCTCATACAGCATCTTGTCAAACATCTGCCAGCTATCCAGGCCGTCCGGACACTGCACCCAGACATACGGGGCGTTTTCCCCGCCCCACACGCGCATGCCCGCCTGGCGGCAGGCATTCAGCAGCAGCGCGGCATTCCCCAGGTAATGGCTGATCAGCACGGCGGTCTGCGCCATGCCTTCCAGCGTGAACAGGGCCGCGGCGCCCCGCTGGACGATGTAGGAAGCTCCGTTGAACTTCGTGCTGGTGCGGCGGCTCCACAGCTGGCTGATGAGAACCTTGTTCCCCCCGGAATCATGGCCGTGCAGCTCCTTGGGAATCACCACGTAGCCGCAGCGCACCCCCGTGAAGCCCCCCTGCTTGGAAAAGGAGCGGAACTCAATGGCGCAATCCCGCGCGCCGGGAATTTCAAAAATGGACTTGGGAACGGCTGAATCCTGTATAAATGCCTCATACGCGGAATCGTACAAAATAATGGCGTGGTTCGCCCGGGCAGACTCCACCCATTTCAGCAATTCATTCCGGGAAGCCACGGCCCCGGTAGGGTTGTTCGGGAAGCACAGGTAAATCAAATCCACATGTTCATCCGGCAATTGCGGCACAAAATTGTTCTCCGGCGTGCAGGGGAGGTACACCAGTCCCTCATACGAACCGTCCGCGCTGGAATCCCCGGTATTCCCGGCCATCACATTGGTATCCACATACACGGGATAAACCGGGTCCGGCACGGCGATCCTGTTGCCCGTCCCGAAAATGTCCAGAATATTGCCCGTATCGCACTTGGCGCCGTCAGACACGTAAATCTCATCCACTTCCACATGCACGCCATGGACCTGGTAGGCCTTTTTGGCGATAGCCTCCCTCAGCCAGAAATAGCCTTGCTCCGGACCGTAGCCGTGAAAGCGCTCATGGGTGGACAAATCGTCCACCGCCTCGTGCATGGCTTCAATGGCCGCCATGGGCAGCGGTTCCGTCACGTCTCCGATGCCGCAGCGGATCAGCCTTTTGGCCGCCTCCGGATGGGACTCGGCAAACGCATTCACGCGGCGCCCTATTTCCGGGAACAAATATCCCGCCTGCAGCTTGAGGAAGTTATCGTTAATATTAGGCATGGTTTTAATAGTAAGTGTCTCATTCCATACCCTCCACGGGAAGGAATCAAGGCCCCGTTCCGGCATGGCTCCCCTCCCTGCGTCACTATCTCCGCACACCCCTTTTCCTGCGGTTCCCTCCGCGCAGACATGGAGCCGCTGCCTATCTGCGTTTCATGCTCCGCATCAAACTCTTGTCTTCCCGGCTAACACGCAGGGATTCAATAATTTTTTGCAAGGCCCTGTTGTAAGTGAAATCGGACAGGGACGAATTCCTCAAATACTCCAGCGTCAATGCCGGGAACTTCACATAACAGACGGAAACCGCCCAGGCCACCGCCATGCCCACGTAATAATCCTCATGCCGCACGCCATCCAGCAGGGCCAGCACCTGCTCCACGTAATCCTCCGTAATGAAATGGGCCAGCATCATCACCACGGCAAAGCGGACATCATAGACCCGTGCGGACGTTAAATACGGCTGGATGAACTCCCAGACCAGGGCAGGATGCTTTTTACAAAACTTCAGGCTGGTGCAGAAAGTATCGCAGACAGCCCAGTTATCCATGCGGGGCACGAAGCGCGCGACCTGTTCCAGGCGCTCTTCCGGCTCCATGCGCGCCAGCGCTATCAGCATGCCGTCCAGCATCACTTCCTCCGCATACGGGTCAACGGCTGGATTTTCCAGCAGCTCCCGCCAATTCCCCCCCGCCACCTCGCGGGCAAGGTTCCGGAGAACGGGGAGGCGAACGCCCAGCAGACGGTTGACGCCGGGAATCAGGGAAGCGGAGAACTTCTGAAACTCCGATTCCGCCAACGCCTCAATCCTTTCCCTCAACTGCCGCCTGCTCTCAATCATGGGCGCCATCCTACATGGAGGCTATGCGCCGCACAAGGGGGGAATTCCCGTATGAGAGGCGGCGGAACCCATGCGGAATCCCCCTTGGAAGGCCCTTCCGGAGACGCGCCTAAAAAGGAATTGGCGGCTTCCGTCTTCTGTGGTAGCCTGCGGACAGGCAGCAAGCCGTCCCCTATGCCCTCCAGCCTTCAACAATTCAAATGTCCCGGATGCGGCACTCCCTTTTCCGCGGCGGATGTGGACAACCGCCGGGACACGGTCACCTGCAGCAGCTGCGGACTTTCCACCCCCTGGACGTCCCTGGTCCGGGAGCATGAATTCCATGATGTGCCTGCGGCCCCTTCCAAGCATCTGACGGTAACATCCGCCCATGGAAAAGTCACGCTCACCTACAGGCATTCCTTTACCAAAATACTTCTTTACACGGGACTGGCCGTGGTTTGGGGCATCATCACCCTGGTGCTCGTCCTCCTGTCCTTCGGGCCGGGGAAAACGGACTTCGCGCTGCCCGTCTTCACCACCTTCTTTGCCGTCACGGAAGCCTTCATCATCTTCCTCTGCGTTGACATGATGCTGGGAAAAGCCGTTCTCCGGGTGGAACCGGGTAAAGCGTCCCTTTTCCGGGGCATTGGTCCGGTGGGGAGCACATGGGCTTTTCTCCTTCCCGCGCAGGCCCCGATCATGATGGAGCGCAAGGGAGGGGAAAAGACGGACTATTGCCGCATCTCCGTGCCCCAGCCTTCCGGAAGGCCGTTTTACTTTTCCGGCGGCATTTCAGACCCGGAGACTCTTGAATACATCGCCGCCGTTCTGCGTCAGTTTCGCGCCTGAACCCGGATTTTTTCACGGTCATGACGTGGTTCCCTGGAACGAAAAAAAGCCGTTCCATGGTCCAAAAAAGACAATAAAAAATCTTATGATCATGAACGAACTGGAAATCATCGACGTCCGCGGCCGCGAAATTATCGATTCGCGGGGCAATCCCACCGTGGAAGTGGACGTGGCCCTGGCCGGCGGAGCCATCGGACGCGCGTCCGTCCCCAGCGGAGCCTCCACCGGGGAGCATGAAGCCTGGGAGCTCAGGGACGGGGACGCCAAGCGCTACGGCGGCAAGGGCGTTCTCAAGGCCGTGGAAAACATCAACAAGATCATCGCGCCGGAAGTCTCCGGGCACGATGCCACCCTCCAGCCGGCCATTGACAAAATCATGATCGACCTGGACGGCACGCCCAACAAGTCCCGCCTGGGGGCCAACGCCATCCTGGGTGTTTCCCTGGCCGTGGCGAAGGCCGCCGCCATCCAGCTCAATCTTCCCCTCTTCAAATACCTGGGCGGCCCGAACGCCAAGGTGCTTCCCGTGCCGATGATGAACATCATCAACGGAGGCGCTCATTCGGACTCCCCCATTGACTTCCAGGAATTCATGATCATGCCCAAGGGCGCGCCCACCTTCCGGGAAGCCCTGCGCTACGGCGCGGAAGTCTTCCATGCGCTCAAGGACGTGCTGCACGACCGCGGCCTGTCCACCGCCGTGGGGGATGAAGGCGGCTTTGCCCCTTCCCTGAAATCCGCGGATGACGCCCTGGAATGCATCGCCCAGGCCGTGAAACGCGCCGGCTACACGCTGGGCACGGACATCTTCATTGCCCTGGACGTGGCTTCCTCCGAATTCTACGACCCTTCCCAGAACCTGTACGTCTTCAAGAAATCGGACGGCCGCGGCAGAACGGCGGAGGAACTGACGGCCTACTACCAGGAGCTCCAGAAAAAATACCCCATCATCTCCATTGAGGACGGCTGCGCGGAAAACGACTGGCTGGGCTGGGAACAGCTCACCAAAGCCATGGGCCACAATACCCAATTGGTGGGGGACGACCTCTTCGTAACGAACGTGGAATTCCTGAACCAGGGCATTTCCCGCCATGTGGCGAACGCCGTGCTGGTGAAGGTCAACCAGATCGGCTCCCTGACGGAGACGCTGGACACGGTGGAACTGGCCAAGGACAACAAATACTCCGCCATCATCTCCCACCGCTCCGGGGAAACGGAAGACGCCACCATTGCGGACATTGCCGTAGCGACCAATGCCGGGCAAATCAAAACCGGCTCCCTGAGCCGTTCCGACCGCATGGCCAAATACAACCAGCTCCTTAGAATTGAAGAGGAACTGGGGGATGACGCAGTTTATGGTGGCAAAATCCACATTTTATGATCAAAAATGTTTTGTTTAACTGCAAAGAATGCTCTGGAGACGCCGCTATTACCATCGTTTTACCTTGGCGGAGCTTGAAATCCGCCGGGAGAAACGTGCCCTGATCGTCCAGAGGGCTCTCCGCCTCTTTGCCATCGTCCTGGCCTTGTGCCTGACCATGCTGCTTTCCCTGGTGTGTTTCAAGCCATGGAAGGACCTGCGCTCCCTGGAGCATGAGCGTTCCTTCCTCCAGGCGCATCTGGAAAAATCCAGGGAGCAGATGGAACAGGCTAAAAACGAATTCATCTGGATTTCCCAGGACCCCCATTATTTTGAAATGATCGCTCGGGACAAGGGCAACCTGGCCCTTCCCGGCGAACATATCCTCCGCATCGCGGAACCCAAGCGCCTGAAATAAGGCGCTTTTTTAACGAAAAAACGGGACCATGAAAACCATGTCCCGTACCGGTCAACGGAACGTTCCAGTCCAAACCAGGGCGTTTGATCCCACCCGGCCTCCATCCAGCCCGGTTATCCACAGCGGGATAGGGGCAGCCACGGGAATGGCAACCATGCCCCGCGGCGGAAAGGGACGGTTCCGCATCCCCGCTACCCTGCCGGCAGGCGCCGCTGCGTATTAACCGCAGCGCAGGGCCCCTGGCGAGACCCAATGCGGCCTCATTCAGGCTGTTTGTCCGGCGTGGCCTTGTCGTACTCCCTCATCAGCTTGGCGGACCAGCTGATGCTGTCCGGGAAACGGCACGCGGGCGTCGTGGTCAGGTACGTTCCCAGCTTCCTGGCCAGGGAATCCGCATCCTGGTGCCTGGAAAAATATAAATCCTTCTGCTCCTGGGGGTCATCCGTAACGCTGTAAAACTGCGGAGCGCGGTCCGGCACCAGCAGGTACTTCATATCCCCGTCCAGCACGGCGGACGTATAATCCGTGCACCAGAACAACGTGCGCGGAACAGGCGTTCCCCTGTTCGCCACCAGCTCCAGAATATCCATGCCGTCCAGTTTCTTGGGGATTTGACGTCCGTTTGCCTTCAGCAGGGCCGGAAGCAGGTCCACGGTGGAAACGGGCTGCTTGCAGACGCTTCCGGGAATCAGCCGCTTGTCCGCCGGATACCTGATGATGAAAGGCACGCGTACGCCCCCCTCAAAATGCTGCCTCTTGGCACCCCGGAAAGGAGCGTTGCAGGAAGACGCTTCCGGAGCGCCGCCGTTGTCCGACAGGAACACGACAATCGTGTCCTTTTCCAGACCGTCCTTCTTCAAGGCATCCAGAATGCGGCCTATTCCCTTGTCCATCGCATACACCATGGCGCAATAAATCCGGCGTTCCCTGTCCTGCACGTTCTTGAATTTGGCGATGTCCTCCGGTTTGGCTTCGTTGGGCCAATGGGGAGCATTGTAGGAAACGAACATGAAAAACGGCTTTTTATCCTTGTTGGACTCCTGGAGGAACTCAACCGCCCTGTCCGTAATATCGTCCGTCAGGTAGGTAATATCCGTCTTATCCGTAAAATTGGACACAATCATGGAGGGATTCAGGCCTTCAGCCTCCTTCTTCACGGGAAAATAAGACCGGGAACCTCCCAGGAACCCCCACCAGCGCGTGAAGCCGCGTTCCGGCGGCGTATACCCCTGCGTGTGGCCCAGATGCCACTTGCCGAACACCGCGCTCCGGTACCCGCAAGGCTTCAAATACTCCGGAATCAGCTTCTCCGTCTGGGGCAGCCCGTAATGGGACTCCGGAAGGTAATCCACCTGGATATTGGGATTCGTAGTAATGCCGTAGCGCTTCGGAAAACGGCCCGTCAGCAGCCCCATGCGGGAAGGGGAGCACATCGGCGCCGTCACGTACGCCCGGGAACAGAACACGCCCTCCTTCGCCAGCCGGTCAAGGGAAGGCGTTTTAATCTGCCTGGACCCCGTGCAGCCCAAATCCCCGTACCCCAGGTCGTCCGCCAGAATGACCACCATGTTCGGCGGAGTGGCCGGGCGGCTCTGCGCCCCCGCCGCCCCGCAAAGCAAACTGCACAGAATCAACAATAGATGCGCTTTCTTCATCATACGTTAATTTACGCGGCTTGCCTGCCATATCAATCAAAATATTAATTCTGAAATTTCCGGGGCAATCCTGCAAGCGGCATCCATGACTCTTTAGCAACGAATTTGCTAAAAACAGGACGATTTGCCCATCCAATTATTTCCCGGAAATGGATACGAAGCCTTTCCTTCCGCGCTGCACCCACGGACAGACGCCCCCCTGCTGCCGGAGAAACAGCTCCATCAAGGCGTTTCCAATCCGGCGGCAATAAAGGGCGGCTCCCCCTGTCATTCCTTCACCTTTCCTGGAATTCCGGAACAGCAGCCCTACCCTCTCATCTGCCGCAGAAGGGCCGCCACATACTGCTGGGCTTCCTTCTCCGCAATACCTGTACCGAACTCGAACGGCTTGCCGTCCGGTTGTTCCACTACAATCTTGTTCAGCACCTTATTATTCTGCTGTATATTACTCGCCTCAATGGAAATTCGGGAATCCTTCGCCAGAAGAAACTGCTGGCGGCGGCCCAGGCTCCCAACCCCGCGGAACAGCTCTCCCGTTCCGGGCGACAGGGTCAGCGTCATACGGCCGAACAACACATAAACGGCGCCCAAAAACGTACCGAACCCGACCAGAACGAAAGGAATCAGGAACAATTGCCCGAATAAACTCTCATGGGCCATTTTCCCCATCATCACAAATATGGCGGTGTATGTAATAGCATTCCAAATCAGTGCAAACAGCAACAGGAAAAATCCGGCTCCCTTGGGCTTCCTGTACGTTACTTCCAATCCCCGTGCCGTTTTTGTCACGCTCATGCGCCGGGGAATGGAATCAAGGATTTCCTCATCCCTTTCCTCCTGAACAAGCTCTGAAAACCTGCTTATCTTGTTGCAGGCGCGGCATAAAGCCATATCCGTGGCCATATTCACATCTTCCATCGCCAGCAACGCGCCGCACATCGGACACTTCAATTCAACAGGGGTAGTCATGCCCGGAATTCTAACAAACTTTTATGTTCAGAAAAGCATAAAAATCACAGCGTTACCGGCCTCTCCATCCTTCACAAAAATACCGTTTTTCCGGGAACAAGGAATAGACGGCTTTAAGTTGTCCGGAAAGGAAATTCCGTCTGCCTTGGGAAACTGCTGTCCTTAAGCGTTTGTCCTGCTTCACGGCTTTACCTTCTGCGCATCCCTAGGCATTCCCTTGTACAAAAATTCCGTGGACGGAGTACGCCCCACCGTCCGATTGATCAAGTCCGGGATTTCCTTGTCCGCATAGCCCGCCATCCGGAGGTAATTCTTCACCGCCCCGCTCTGGCCCGGAAACAGGTTCACCAGCATTTCCACAAACTCCTCCATCCAGCAAATGGAAAGATAATGCTCCAGCCTTCTATTCCGGGTATCGTTTACTCCCAGCTTGTTGAGGAAGACGTGATACTGCGGATTGACGAGGCTGCCGATCTCCTTCTTCTTGAACTCTTCTTCCACGTACTTTCGGTTCAACGGAATAAACGACTTCTTCAGGGCCTCGTGCTTCGCCTCCAAATCCGGATCATAATGGCTCCGGAACTGCGCATAGGTAGCAGCAGCGTCCGTGGCCAGCAAGTCGGACAGCGTCTTGCCCCGCAGATGCAGGCGGCGCGCCATCGGCGCAGCATCCCGGCTCATCACGTAGAGGAAGGACAGCATGTCATGTTTGACGGCATGGTCCTTATTGTCAAAAATACTCTCCGGCGTGGCCTTATCGTAGTCCGCGGGATACAGGGGTGCGGCGGCAATGTCATGAAACAGCCAGAGCTGCAACGCCAGCTCCTCCCTCGTGATCTGTTTATTGTCAACGGAAGCGCATTGGCCCAGCAGGGCATCGGCTCCGTCATAAAAACTCCCTCAGCTTCCCCTGCTTCAGCTTTTCCCGCAAGCCGGACAGCTCCGCAGGGGGAGATTTAAACGGGTCCAGGCAAGCCGGAGCAGGAATGACTTGCCCCAATGCAGCTGCGCAGAACAACACGGCGAGGCAAAAAAACAGGCTCATCAGATTATTTCCAGACATATTCATAATTCATTTGGTGATTGTATAAATCATAGGAGATCGCGCGCCCGAATTTCCTGATGGCGATCTGTACTTCTTCAACCTTGCCGTCCATACCGTCGAATTTCATATATTCGGCCTTGAATCTTTGTTCCACGGTTTCCACTTGGAGAATATCATCCCCGGTCGATTCCTCGCCCCCATTTCCATCATGGACTTTCCAACCGCAGGTCCACAACCATTCCTGCGGTAGCCTGGCGCCCCAGACTGCGTTGTAATATGCCGCATAAATCACCTGATCAATAAACGAATTATTTAGTTCAATGATCCTGGCGTCATTGCATCCATGACCCGTATGCGGCACGCCCAACTTTATTTCACCTTTCCGGGGATCGGGAGGCGGATCCGGCATGACATAGGTCGACCCTTCATCGCGCTCAATCAGTTTAATGTTTTTAAAACTCACCTCCGTAGGCTCTACCGTCAGTTTGACATCCGCCGCCACAACAACGATATTGGGATCACTCGGAAGACTGGATTTAACGGGAACGGCTGCCGTCAGCTTGGTTGGCACAAGAATCTCAAAGGCAATGGTTTTTTCCAGGCCTTCACTCGTGGTGACGGTGACTTCCACCTCTCCCTTCTTTTTTGTATTCGCTTATTCACCGTCAATACCACCTTCGCCTTTCCTTCCGTTTTTTTGGGAAGAGAGGCAAGAGCTTCTCCTTTGGTAATCTTCCACTGCAACTGAGAAACATCCCCCATGGGCTTTCCGGTCAAAGTCAACAAAACATCTTCCCCCATGCCGAGTTTTTTGCGCTCCTTGTCCGTCTTCTCATCCACATCCTTTCCCTGCTCTTTGGCAATATAGAAATCGGCAGAACACAACGTCGTTTCCGATTTTATTTCCAGCGCCTGTACTTCATCAGGAACATCTTCTCCGGCCTGGGCAAAAGCGCCAAACCAGTGGCCCATCAATATCAGGCCGATAGAACGTATTTGAAATAGAGACAACATGGCAAGGAGGGGAAGTTGGCATATCGTTGCCTTATCCGGGTAATTTATTTATTTGAAGATGTAAAGAAAAGGTTGAAAAACTAATCGTGCTCCATGAATTACCAAGCTATTTCCCCTCTTTTTCCCGGAACGCCATTCTCTTTTCCGCAAAAGACGGCGGCTTCCGCCATGCGGAGGACGCCGGAACGTTCCGGTTACCGGACAAACTGCCGGTTCAAGCATCCCAACACCCGAATATCAGGCGCTGAATTGGCCGCCTATGCTGACCGTATCAAACTCCACGATCTTCACAATAATGTTTTCCGCCGTGTCCGCCTCCCGCTGCCGGATGGCATCCAGCAGGTCGTCATGCAGCTTCATGGCCCCGGCGTCATACTGCTTCTCCTGCAGCAGGCCTTCCAGATTCTCCTGCACATGGCGGATCACCACGTTGTACAATTCCGCAAGCACCGGGTTATGCGTGGCGCGGGCCACGGCGGCGTGAAACAGCATGTCGTCCTCAATGCCCGGCCTTACCCTGGCATGACAGTCCTTCAGGGCGCTTTCCAGCTCCTTCAAATCCTCCTCCGTCCTTTTAACGGCGGCCAGCCGCGCAATCTCCTTTTCCAAAGCCAGCCGCGCTTCCAGAATCTGGGGCAGTTCGGATTCCTTGAGGCGGTTGCTCACCGCAACGGCAAAGCGGTCTGACGCCATCACATACGTGCCGTCGCCGGGCCGGGCCTCCAGCATCCCCATATGAATCAGGGATTGAAGGGCCTCGCGGATGGTGTTGTGGCTGACGGAAAAAGCCCGGGCCAGTTCCGCCTCCGCGGGAATGCGGTCCCCCACCTTCCACTTGCCGGACCGTATCATGGATTCCATGGCGGTGAGCACCTGGCGGGACAGGGACACTCTTACAGGCTTCTTCAACTCCATTGTCTTGGATTTCTTCATGAAAAGTTAGCGAATAACAGTCCAGAGGCGTCCCTTCTCCGTCTTGATCAACTGGATATCCAGTTCAAAGGCGTCCTTTAGATTTTCCTCCGTCAACACCTCGTCCCGGCTTCCGTGGGCCACGATCTCACCGGACTTTAAAATCATGCCGCGGTTGAATACGGGGAGGATGTCTTCAATACGCTGGGTAATGAACACGATGGTCAGGTCAGGCCGCGTCTCCGCCAGTTCCTCAATGGTTTTCAGTAAAAATTCGCGTCCCGCCAGGTCCAGGTAAACGCTGGGTTCGTCCAGGATCATCAGCTCCGGGTTCGTCATCAGCGCCCGTGCAATGAGCACCTTGACCTGTTCTCCGGAAGACATGGCCACCACGGGCCTGTCCATCAAATGCTGCGCTTTCAGGGATTTCATGATCCCGGCGGCTTTCTCTTCCTCTTCCGGCGTCGGCTCCCGCAGAAGGCCGATAGTGCCGTCAGGGCCGGAAAGCACCATGTCGCGCCCATTCCAGGCGCCGTCCTCCAGCCATTTGTGCATGAACGGGCTCACCCACGCGATGGACTTGCGCAGTTCCAGCAGATTCACGTGCCCGAAGGTCTTGCCCAGCACCTGTACTCTGGCGCCGAAGAGAGGCCATGCAAACCCCATCAGCACCTTGACCAGCGTCGTCTTTCCGGCACCGTTCGCGCCCAGGATGAAGCAGCGTTCTCCGCGCTGCACCTGCCAGGAAATATTGTGCAGGATTTCGTGGCCGCCCAGGTATACCCTGGCATTCTCCACATTGACGGCCGGCAAGGAATTGTCCATAAACTGAAAAAATAGCGGGCTTCCGCGGAAAGCCCGGGAGTGTCCGGGCCGTTCCTCCGGGATACGGCGGAACGGCCCGTAATCAATGTAAAAGAAACCTTAGTTTCTTTCAAACAGGCTGCGAATCTTGGCGCCCACGATTTCCACCGGGTGCTGGCCCAGGGCTTCGCGCTTGGCCTTGAGGTTGGGAGCGCCCTTGGCGGCTTCTTCCAGCCAGTCCTTGGCGAACTTGCCGGATTCAATGCGCTTGAGAGATTCCTTCATGCGTTCCTTCACGTCGGCGGGCAGAATCTGAGGGCCGTTGTAGTACTCGCCGAATTCAGCGGTGTTGGAAATCACGGAGTTCATTTTCTGGATGCCGCCGTTGTAAATCAGGTCCACGATGAGCTTGGCTTCATGCACGCATTCAAAGTAGGCCATTTCCGGCGGATAACCGGCTTTCGTCAGGGTTTCGAAGGCGTATTTCATCAGGTCCACCAGGCCGCCGCACAGCACGTTCTGTTCGCCGAACAGGTCTTCGTACGTTTCCTGGGCCATGGTGCATTCCAGCACGCCGCCGCGGGTCAGGCCCTCAGCCTTGGCCATGGCGAGAGCCACGTCGCGGGCCTTGCCGGAGGGATTCTGGTGCACGGCGATGAGGCCGGGGCAGCCGAAGCCTTCTTCAAACACGCGGCGCACTTCCGTGCCCGGTCCCTTGGGAGCCACCATGATCACGTCCACGTCCGCGGGGGGGACGATGGTGTTGAACACGTAGGCAAAGCCGTGGGAGCAGCAAAGCGTCTTGCCGGCCTTCAGGTGGGGCTTGATTTCAGCTTCATACACGGAGCCGTGGCTTTCATCCGGCAGCAGAATGTGGATGATGTCCGCCTTGTCCGCGGCTTCCGCTACGGTCATCACCTGGAACCCGTCCTGGGTGGCGGCGTCAAAAGACTTGCCGGGGCGAACGCCGATAATCACGTTCACACCGGAGTCACGCATGCAAAGTGCCTGGGCGCGGCCCTGGGCGCCATATCCGATCACGGCAACGGTCTTGCCGTTCAATGCGCTGAGATCAGCGGCGTTGTCATGAATAATATCCATTGTTACTCCTTCTTTAAGTAATTCATCCAAACATCCAATGTTTGGATGAATGAGAACATAGCCATCCGCCGCCCGATTGCAAGCGCTTTTCAACGAATGGCTGCGTTTTTTAAATTATGTGCATGGAGACGGGCCCGCTGGAGGGAAGAGCTTGAAAGCAGGAGAATGAAGAAAGGAAGGAGCCCATGGGGGCGCTTACGGGAAATTCCTGACAAGGGCCATGAAACCGCTTTACGGCCGGGCAGCCTTCATGGATGAACCTGTTCCGGAATACAGCGGAGGCATTTTTTACAAGGGCCGGAAGGCCCTTGTTCCCGGCGGATGCCCAGCGGGAAACACGGAGAAAATACGCGCCTTCCCCGGACTGGGTAAAAACATCCCTGGGAATGAAGGCCTCCCGGCCTTCACTGCCAAGCGAAGCGGAGGTGTTTTTCCACAAAGGAGCTTGGCTCTTCCATAAAGCCGTTATCCCTACCCCGCACTCCCATTTCAAGAACGGTATCCCTCACAGATCCCGCCCAATGCCATTATCCGTGGAAGCCAGGGAATTGGAGTAAATCAGCTGGGAGGTATCATACCCCAGTTCCTCCGCGCAATGGAGCATCGGCTGAAGCTCTTCATCCCTCAACTGCGGCGTCCGGGCCAGCAGCCACAGGTAATTCAGGGAACCGCCGGAAACCACGGCGCGGCTGTAATCCTCATCCAGAAAGGCCACTTCATACCGGCCGTACACCAGCGGCACGAAGTACACTTTCAAATGATTGGGGGCGTCTCCCACCACAGCCTTCGCATGAGCCTCCTTCCGTTCCCCGGTACGGACGTCATAACCGCTGTTGGTAACGGAAATGGTACCGTTCTCTCCATGGTCATACCGGGCAAGCACCTTGCGAAGTCCGCGCTCAAACCAGTTTTCCAGGCGCGCGATTTCGTGCCATTCCCCCAGATAACGTTCCAGATTGAAATCCGGCATGGGGTCGGTTTTGACGGAATGGCCGTGAAACAGGGAAGTAACGATGGTCTGTATGATACTCATGATTTGACAGGGAATGCTTTGTTAAAAAAGGTGCGGATATCCGGATATTGAAACTCAAATCCCTCCCGCATCAGCGTCTCCGGAATGGCGCACTGCCCGTTGGTAATCACCTGGGAGGCTTCCCCCATCAGCAGGCGCAGGACGGCGTCCGGAACATGGATGGACAGGCGGGTGTGGAAATGTTCTGCGGCAGCCTTGTAGAATTCCCGGTTGGTGGTGCGTTCCGGAGCCGTTACATTGACCGGGCCGGAAATGTCCTCCTTCCCCATGATGAAAATCAGGGCATCCACCAGGTCCTCCAGCGCCACCCAGGAAAAGGGATGGTCCGGGTTCCCTACCGCCGCCGTGATGCCGAACCGGGCCGGGCGCACCATTCTGGGGAGCGCTCCTCCATCCGGGGAAAGGACTACGCCAAACCGGGTGCGGACCAGCCGCACGGAGTCGTTCACCAGTTCCGCCTCCTTTTCCCAGGCCACGCACAATTCCGCCAGAAAGGAATCCGCCGCCGGATCGTCCTGTTCTCCATGGCAGCCGCCGGCCGGGCTGTAATACCCGACGGCGGAAGTGGAAATCATCACTTCCGGAGGTTCGTGCAGGCGATTGACCGCTTCCACCAGCTTGCGGGTGGTCATAATGCGGCTCTCCACCAGTTCCTGCTTGTAAGCGTCCGTCCACCGCCGGTCGATGGGCGCCCCGGCCAGATTGATGACAGCGTGGCATCCCGCCAGAGCCTCCGCCAGGCAATCCACGCTGTCCTGCGTGAACAGATAGCGCCACAAAGGCGTCACCTGATGCCCGAACACCGCAAGACGGCTGGACAAGTGGCTGCCTATAAATCCGCTGGAACCCGTAATGGCTACATTCATGACTGTAAATCAGATGGCGGCCCGTCTCCGCGGAGGGCGCTCCGGAACACTGCTGGAAATATCCCGCACGGGAACGGACAACCTTTACCGGATAAGACATTTCCACCTCTCTCCTCCGTTCAGCGGAGGACATACTTTGCCGCCTTCCTTTTCCTGAAACGCGCTCTTCACCGGAATTTCCCCTGCGGCCGGACGGAAAAAGAGAACTTGATTTTCACCGGGTGCCTTTTATGTTGGAAACCGTCACAACCACTACTCTCTCATGAATAAAACTCCCAGAACTTTCCTTTCCCTGCTCATTCCCGCCATTGTCATCATTGCTGCGGGTGCGGCGGCCTTCTCCTTTTACAATTTCAGCAACAAGCGCGTGCTGTCCGGTTTTGCCGGCTACGTCTATTCCAAGCCCATTTTCGGCCAGAACAAGTTTGAGGGCATCCTGATCGGGCCATCCTCCACGGGATGGGTATGGCGGAGGGAAGTCAGCAAGGTTTCCATCACGCCGGATACCACGGTGGAGGAATTCGATGCCCGCAACGGCGGCGCCATCCTGGGCAAGGACAAACTGCCCATCTCCTGCAAGGCCTCCCTGGTTTACCGCCTGGACCCGTCCCGAGTGAAGGAATTCATGGAGGATTACGGCGGCATCGCGCAAAGCTCCGGCCGCAATGACGACGAAGTGGCGGACGAGATCATGCTGTTTGCCTACAAGAATTTCATCCAGCAGCCCTTCCGCACCGCCGTACGGGCGGAATTGAGCCAGTACAACGCCCTGGACGCCTCCGGCAGCCTGCAAAAGATTTCCGACAACGTTTACACGCAGTTGAGCAAGCGACTGGACGGCACCCCCTTCATCGTGGATTCCGTAGCCGTGGGAGAAACCAATCCTCCGCAGGCCATCATTGAATCCGTCGTGAAGAAAGTGCAGACCACCCAGGAAAATGAACGGAAGGAGACGGAGCTGCAAATCGCCCGGAAGGACATCGCCATCCAGCGCGCACGCGGGGAGGCGGAAGGAGCCATGAAAATGGAAATAGCGCGCCAGGAAGCGAACGCCAATCTGGCACGCGGCGAGGCGGAAGCCAAAGTCATCGTCATGCAGGGGAAAGCGCGCGCGGAAGCTTCCCTGGAAGCCGCCAGGGCGGAAGCGGCTGGGCTGGCGCTGAAGGAAAAGGCCATGGGGCCGAACGTGCTCCGCGCCAAGGCCTTTGAAAACATGCTGAACAATGCCAAGGTCTACCTTCCCTCCGGCAAGGATGCGGAAGGGAACATGTCCGTGCTGGGCATCCTCAATCTGGACAGGGAGTCCGCCAAATAAGCCTCACTTTCCCCGGCGCTGCCGGAACGGCGGCAGTCATGAAGCGGCGGGACCGGAGATGGAAAAACCGCCCTCCTCCTCTTCCCCGGCAAATTCATGCTTGAGCATGAACAAGCCGCACATGTTCATCAGCACGCAGGCGACATACAGCTTCACGGGCGCCATGGCAAAATCCATCAGAAACCCGGAAGGAAGGCTCAGAATCACCCATCCCCCCGCGCAGATGGCGCCGAGCAGCCCGGCATAGGGAAGAGGCGCCTTTCTGACAAGCCCCCACCAGCCCGCGGGAGAAAGCCCGGAAAAATTTTTCCAGCACGGAAGTCCTCATGAAAACGCCCGGGAAATAAGCTGCACCCGCCGCAATGAACAGCCAGATAAGGGGGCTGTCCATGTCCCAGTCCATCACTCCCAGATAAATGACCAGAGGCAGGAAGGAGACTGCCATGCACATCACCAGCCGGATGTAAGGCATCATCAGATCGTCCAGCCATTCCTCCAACTCCGGAAAGAGGCAGATTTCCTCCTCCCCCATGGCGGACCGCTGCACCATCTTCATGAAAAAGGCGCACATGAACGGTTGCAGGAAACAAAAAATGGCAATCCAGCCGATGAGGGGCGCCCAGGCCGCCAGGAACATGGCCCATACAATGAGGACGGCAAAGGCAAAAACCATGGGCCTTCCACGGAAAGGATAGCCCAGAGAAGAGAGATAGTCGGACATTCAAAAATGTTAGAGCAGTCCGTTCACACCGTCAACGCCTTATTGCCGCTCTAACAAAATAGTTCCTCCTTGTTTCAGGAATAAAAATTCTCCACGGTCCGGACGACGCGCTCCATGTCCTGCGGCCCGCATCGCTGGTCCACGGGAAGCGGCAGAAGATGCAGCGCCAGCTTCCGTTCCAGGCTGTCCGCCGGAGCCTGTTCCAGCACCTCCGGCCACAGCAGGGGAACCAGGATGCGTTCATCAATCAGCACATTCCTCAGCTCGGGAAAAGCCGTCCAAAACGGATAGCAAAATGGAGCGGACAAGGAATCCGGCTCCACGGAAAGGCGGTTCAGATGTCCCAGCCTTTCGTGCAGAAACAGGAAATTGTCCATGCGGCGCAATCGCGCCTGCTCGTAATCAATTCCGCGCATTAACCGCTCCGTCAGACGGGACATTTTCCGCAGGGGGGCGTTTTCCAGCCTCCGTTCGTTCCGTCCGCAGGCGGCGGAAGCCCTTTCCGGCCCACGTTCCAGGCATCCCAGCAGAAAGACGGCATCCGGCAGGGACTCATCCCGTTCCTCCGGTTCCGGCAGCGGCTGGTCTGCGTCCATGACGGCGATTCCCCCATCCGGAAGGCCGGAAAACTTGCGCGGACTGTACAGGGACGCCACGCCGGGACGGGCGGGAGAATACAAGGCCAGCGCATTGTCCACAACCAGCCTGCCGCCATACCGGGAGGCCAGCCGGTCCACGTACTTCTCCTTGATGCCGAAGTAGTTTGTATACAGCAGGAATTCTCCTTCCTCCAGCTCCGGCAATTCTTCCGGCTCCAGATGCCCGTCAATACGGTAAGGAATAACGGGAATGTGAAGCCGTTCCATCGGTTCCAGCACCGTTCCGCACGTATAAAGGGGCACGTGGACACGGCGCACGCCCCCAGGCGGCGCAGGATATACTCCAAAGCGCGCCTGCCGGGAATTCACGGCCACGCTCCGGCCGGGATGCCACTGAGGGAAATTGCCGTATTCCGGCAATTCCAGGCCGAAAAAGCCGCCGATGTCCGTCCGCCCTTCCATACGCCACGCAATACTACATCTCCCTTTCAAAGGAAAGCGCCATCTGGAACGGCACCCTTTCCCGTACCAGGGAACCAACCGAACACGACTGGAAGGAAAAAATCAACAAGGAATGAATCTGGAGCATCCGGGAGAAAGCCGCCGGACAGCCCGGCAGCAAGCCCCTCCACACAATCTCCTGAACCCTTCCCCTCATTTTGAACGAACAACACTGAAATAAAATCCTGACCTTATGCCTTCATCATTTACACTCCACAGCAAGGACCTGGGCGGCGTTGCCACGCCTGTCCACCGGCACACCAGCATAGGCGGCGGCAATCAGTCCCCCGAGCTCTTCTGGACCAATCCGCCGGAAGGAACAAAAGCTTTGCCGTTACCATCCATGACCGGGACGCGCCTACCGGAAGCGGATTCTGGCACTGGCTGGCCGTCAACATTCCCGCCTCCGTCAGGGAACTGCACGCGGATGCCGGAAATCCGGCCACCCGCCTGATGCCGGAGCAGGCGGTCCAAATTCGCAATGACGCCGGATTCGCGGGCTACAGCGGCAGCTTCCCTCCCCCGGGCCACGGGTGGCACCTGTACCTGGTCACCGTTTATGCGCTGGATACGGCGTCCCTGCCCGTGGCTCCGGATACCCCGGCCGCCCAGGTAGGCTTCCAGCTCTGGCAGCACACGCTGGAAAAAGCGTCCCTCGTCTTTTACGACCAGGTACCGGCAAAATAACCTGTACCGGAGAAAATCACCGTTTCTACCGGACTTCCGGCTTGGCCGCCTTTCCGGCGCCCATCCAGGTTGCCCGGTGCCACAGCCCTTCCAGCACCCCGTAACGGTGCCGCTCCAGCCACCAGCGGCAGAACCATATCTGGCCGGCCATGGCGGCGCAGCCGATTACAAAGCTGGCCAGATACCCGCAATAAGGAGCCAGCCCCAGCGCGTACGGGAAGAAAATCAGGGAGCCTATCAGAGACTGGGAGACATAGTTGGTCAGGCTCATGCGTCCATAAGTCAGCAGAGGAACCGTCACTTTCCTGAAATATTCCAGCCGGTACAGCAGGACGAACCCGGCTACCCACACGCCGGTAAAGCAGACATTGTGCCACATGGTGAACACGGTGTGCACCGGGGCAGGCAAATCCGGCAGGGACATCACCACATAAAACGCCACGGCTCCGGCCAGGGAAAGAAGCATCCCCCGGGTCCAGAACATGGCATTCCGGTCATTCTGCAAAAAGAAATCCTGCCGCCCCAGCACGAACCCCAGCAGAAACAGTCCCGGAGCCTGCATCAGGCGCCCCGCCTCAATGCCCCAGGCCAGGCTTGCCCACTGCCCCACCGTCAGGTTCTCCCACGCCATCAGCCAGAAATTGCCCGTATCCACAGCCGTTTTCAGGGCAGCGTACGATTCCGCAACAGCCAGGGAGGGAGGCGCCCAGCCCGGATTCACCCACTGCGCTGCCGCATACGCCCATTCCAGAGGCTGGGCCAGGAAGAACAGGGATAATACCACCAGAGTGGAAGTCTTCAGCCGGCGGCACGGCACCAGGAGCAGCCCTGCGATGGCGAAGGTCAGCAGCACGTCTCCGCCCGGAAAAAACACCGCATTCATGCAGGCGAACACCGCCAGCAGGCACATGCGCCAGACAAACCTGCCCGCAAAGTCACGGCCCTTCCGGGCCTGGTTGCGGTACTGGATGGCAAAAGTGAACCCGAACAACAGGGCGAAAATGGTGTAGGACTTTCCGGCAAACAGGAAGAAAAAAGCGTCCTTGAACTGCTGGTTGGCCGCCTCCATCACCGGGGAGGAAGCCACGGGATAGGAATTGTAGATGAAATGTTCCAGAAAATGCAGCAGCATGATTGCCATCACGGCAAAACCGCGCAGGGCGTCCACCACATAAATGCGTTTGCTGTCGGGAGAGAGTAAGGGTTCCATGGCTATGATAGTACGGCGTACGGAACGCCTCTGTTTCAACAGAAGCCACCTATACACCATGAAAAAGCCTTTTACAGCCAAAATCGCAGCCGGAGCATCCTTCCGGAAAATTTATTCCATGCCGGGCGGAGGACGCGTCCCCCCGGCCATGGTTGCTGCACGGTCAAGGACATATCCGTGCCATCCCCGCCCTTCCGCATTCCGGAAAGCTCAATACCGCTTCCCAGGGATGAGCCGGAGAACGATCTTCCCCCTGCCCCCGCAGACAATGACACCCGGTGCAGGTACCCCGGCGCGCCCCGGAAACGGGAACACCTCAGCACAAACGGCCGATATCTGCCATCAACTCCCGCACGTCTTCCTCCCGCGTGGCCCAGCTCGTGCAGAAACGCACGGTACTGTGGGAGGGGTCCTCCCGGCGCAGGTAGGCAAAGCCGTACTTCTTCCTCAACTCATCCAGGACGGAATCGGGCATCGTGACGAACTGCTGGTTCGTCCCGCTGGCAACGGGGAGCGCCAGTCCCCTGGCGCGGCAGAAATCCCGGAGCATCACGGCCAGACGGTCCGCGTGGGCCCCCAGGCGGAAATAAAGGCCGTCACGGAACAGCTCCAGAAACTGGATGCCCAGAAGCCTCCCTTTCGCGAGCCGGCCGCCCTTCTGCTTGGCAATGTAGCGGAAATCCTCCTTCAGGGCATCATGGCGCAGCACCAGGGCTTCCCGAACAGGGCGCCGACCTTCGTGCCGCCGATGTAAAAGGCGTCGCAGAGGGAGGCAATTGCCGGCAGATCCAGATCATTGCCTTCATCGCACAAGCCGTAGCCGAGGCGCGCGCCGTCCATATACAGGTACAGCCCCCGGCGGCGGCAGACTTCGAAATCTCCTGAAGTTCCCTCCGGGAATAAATGGTCCCCAGTTCCGTCGGCTGGGAAATATAAACCATCCGGGGCTGCGGCATATGTTCATGGGTCTCGTCGTCCCAATGGGCGTGCCACGCATCCTCAATCTGCCGGGCCGTCAGCTTCCCGTCCAGGGATGGAATGGCGGAAACCTTGTGGCCGCACGCCTCCACCGCTCCCGACTCATGGACGTTGATATGGCCCGCATCCGCACACAGCACGCATTGATGGGGGCGCAAGGCCGCCGCAATCACCGTGAAATTGGTCTGGGTTCCTCCAATGAGGAAATGAATGTCCAGGTCCGTTCTGCCGCATAAATTAGCGATCAGCTCCCGGGCCCGGCCGCAATAGGGGTCCTCCCCATACCCGGCTGTCTGTTCCATATTCGTTTCCGCCAGCCTGCGGAGAATATCCGCATGGGCGCCTTCACTGTAGTCACAGTTGAAAAGAATCATTGCCTTCCTGAAAAACGCGGGGACTGTAGCCCGGGGCGCCTGTCATGTAAAGGAAGATGAAGAATACCTCCGGAACAGGGGCAAGCCACGTCGCGGTTCCGGCGGAGGGCGGCAGGGCGCAAGCGGTTTCACGGCACAGATGCCGGAGGCTCAGCCATCCTCCGCTCCGCCCAGGCCGCTTATTCCGGCAGCTTCACCCTTTTCAGCGTAAACTCCATCTTGGAAATATCCCCGCTGGCTTCCTGAATGCGGGAATTGGTGAAATACAGGTACCCGTCATGAATGCTGAACGTGTCCGGCCAGCTGATTCCGTCCCCGGAAGCCAGAACCTTGATCTCCTTGCGGTCCGGAGTGAGATAGACAATGCGGTTCTCTTCCAGGTCCCCCATGTAAAGGTTGCCCCGGTCGTCCATGATCATGCCGTCCGGGGAAGGCGTTTTCATGGAAAAAATCCTGCTTTCATCCACCTTCCGGTCAATCAGTTGGCGGGTGGGTATTCCATACAGGGTTTTACCCGTCAGGGCGTGGAAATACAGGATGCCGTTCTTCCGGTCCAGGGCAATCCCGTCGGCATGGACTTTTCCGTCATGCCTCTTCCCCTCAACGGTGACATGGTCCTGTTCCGCCGTCGTATAGGGGTGATGGTCCAGCATTCGATAATTCTCTCCGCTCTTCATGTCCAGGACGATCAACCCCGGATCGTTGGAATCCGTAAAATAAATTTTGCCATGCTCACGGTCCACGCGCAGGTCATTCCTGCACATGAAAGAAAATATTTTCCAGGACCTCTTTCCCCCCGGCAACCGGGACGGCATGGAAACGATATAAGGGCTTCTCAAATCCTTCCGTATGCAGTAGTCTCCCCTCAGCATCAGAGGCACCACCATTGCAGGCTTGTGAATGAGACGAGGGAAAAACCGCTATTGAACCGTTTTGAGGTCATGGAAATGGGGTTCGGCCTGTGTACGCTGGCCGCCCTAATGTGGCTGCTGTGGTGGAACGGCTTCGGCGAGATTCATGAGGACCAGCTTTCCCTGCGTTATTTCCGGGAAATCCTGTCCCTGCTGGTGCTCGGCCAGCTTACCGGAGTTCTCGGCATCCTGCGGGAGAAGTGGCTTGCCAGGTCCATCCGGAACCCGCGGTGGATGGAGCTGGGGCTGGGCCTCCTTATCCTGGTCATGCTGGCCGGGAATTTTTCAATTCCACCTTTATTTCCAGAATAGAGCTTCAGAATATTTTCCGCGCCCTCTGCCTGGTTCCACCTGCCGCGCATCCGCCCGGCCCTGCTTTTCCTGCTCACGCTGATTGCCTTCATTACGCTGGGGGGAACCCTCCTCATGTCGCCCGGCGCTACCAAGGACGGCATCATTCTTTCCCCTACGGACGCCTATTTCATCAGCACCAGCGCCGTCTGCGTCACGGGGCTCGTGCCCCTGAACGTCCATGAGCATTTCACCAATTACGGGCAGACCATTTTGCTGGTGCTTTTCCAGGTAGGCGCTTTCGGCATCATGACGTTCACTTATTTCGTCTCCCTGATGGTGGGCCAGGGCCTGAGCCTGCGTTCCAAGGTGACCATCAGCAACCTGCTGGATGAAGAGGGCATCGCCCAGGTGGACCGGTTCATCAAGAACATCATTGCCGTCACGTTCGGGGTGGAGGCACTGGGAGCCATAGCCCTTTATTTTCCTGGAGGAACGTACCGGGGCTGGAGGGGGACACGCTCTGGTGGTACGCCGTGTTCCATTCCGTTTCCGGCTTCTGCAACGCAGGGTTCAGCCTGTTTGCGGACAACCTGGCTACGCCGGATGTGGCCTACAATATGGGCGGCCAGATTACCATCATGGTGATGGTGCTCTGCGGCAGCCTGGGGTTTGCGATGTACCTGGAGATCGTCCGCCGCGCCAGGGTGGCCCTGGGCTGGGACAGCCGGAACACTATCAGCCGCCACTGGTCCACGTACAGCTGGCTGGTCGTGCGCATGACCGCCGCGCTGGTGCTGGGCGGCGGATTGATCCTGTTCCTGATCAAGGCGATTGACGGCAGCCTGTTCACTTCTGCCGATCCCTGGTACTGGATTCTGTGGGAAAGCCTGTTCAACGCCACGGCGCGCACCGCCGGGTTCAATATTTCAGATATGGCGCTCAACAGCGTCCCGTACGCCCTGTTCCTGGGGGCGCTCATGTTCATCGGCGGCAATCCCGGTTCCACGACGGGGGGCGTCCATACCACCGCGTTCGCCGTTTCCTGCGGGGAGGTGGCGCGCATCTTGCAGGGCAAGCAGGACGTGGTGATGCACAAGCGCCGGATTGCCCGCAGCGTGGTGGAGCGCGCCGTCATCACCGTTATCCTGGCCGGGGCCTGGGTAGGCATGATGACCACGGTCATGTGTTTTGCGGAACCGGAACTGAGCCTGGAACGCCTGTTTTTCGAGGTGGTCAGCTCCTTCGCCACGGTAGGTTTTTCCTGGAACGTCACGCCGGAACTCAGCGATGCGGGCAAATGGATTATCGTGTTTAACATGATCGTGGGCCGCGTGGGCATGGTGGCATTCGTGCTGGCGTTCATGAAACAGCCCAGCAAGTCTCCGCTGCGGTATCCGGAAACCAGGCTTCCCCTCAGCTGACCCGCGGTTTTTCTCCGTTTTTCATGACATGCATGGAGACAAACGCATTTCTTTCTTGCATGAAAACGGTTTGAGTCAAGAATGCCGGACCTTTAGCGCCTGCTCCCGGCAGATCATGCCTGCGGGACGCCCTTGTTATGAATAATCCCTCCTTTATTTCCTATCAAAAGATATGGCTCATGTCGTATCCCCTCATGATCAGCCTGATCATTGAGCACATGATCGGCCTGACGGACGCCATTTTCCTGGGCCGCGTGGGGGATGTGGCGCTGGGAGCGTGCGCCCTGGGCGGCGTGTATTACATGGCCATGTTCATGCTGGCTTTCGGCTTCGGATTCGGGGCGCAGATCATCATTGCGCGCCGCAACGGGGAACGCCGTTACAACCGCATTGGACCCACCATGATCCAGGGCTGTTATTTCATGCTGGTCCTGGCGGTGGTTCTGTTCACCGCCGCCCAATATTTTTTCCCCCATCATCCTGCGGGATATCATCGAGTCCCCGCAGGTTTACGACGCCACGGCGGATTACCTGCACTGGCGCACCTACGGCATCTTTCTCCTTCCTCTGCGTAATGTTCCGCGCCTATTACGTGGGGATTACCCAAACGAAGATTCTGACGATCAATTCCGTCGTGATGCTCCTGAGCAACGTGGTGCTGAATTACTGCCTCATTTTCGGGAAAGGCGGCTTTCCCGTCATGGGCATCGCCGGGGCGGCCATTGCCTCCAGCGTGTCGGAGGCCGTTTCCCTCCTCTTTTTCATCATTTACACGGGCACGACGGCAGACAAGCGGAAGTACGGCTTCCGCCGGGCGTTCACGTTCCGTCCCCATCTGCTGAAAGGCATGCTGTCCATTTCCGGCTGGACCATGGTGCAGTCCTTCATTTCCGTCTCCATCTGGTTCATCTTTTTCCTGGCGATTGAACATCTGGGGAACGCCCCTGGCCGTGACCAACATCGTGCGCAATATTTCCGCGCTGCTCATCATGGTGATCAGCGCCTTCGCCACCACGGCGGGGGCCCTCATCAGCAACCAGATCGGCGCGGGGGAACAGCGCTACCTGTTCAGAACCTGCGGGATGACGCTTAACCTGACGTATGCCATCCTGGTTCCGCTGCTTGTCATCCTGTGCCTGTTCCCGGAACCCGTTCTCAGAGTTTTCACGGATAATCCGTCCCTGATTGCCGCCAGCATTAATTCCGTTTATGTGATGTCCACCTCCACCTTGATCATGGCTCCGGCATTCATCCTGTTTAATGCCGTATCCGGCACGGGCAACACGAAGGCGGGCTTCATCATGGAGATGATTTCCCTGACTGTTTACACCGCCGCCGTTTATTACATCGTCATCAGGCTCAAGCCTGACGTGGCTCTCTGCTGGTTCTCCGAACACGTTTACGGCATTGCCCTGATAGCACTGGCGTGGTGGTACCTGAAGAGCGGAAAATGGCGCGGCAAGAAGGTATAAACAGGAATACGGCAAAACCGCAACCCTTCCCTGCTTTTTTCCACCGTAAAAGGCGGCGTGATGAGAGCGGCATGGATGGAGGAGCGTCCATTCCGCCCCAGTCAAGCCAACCGGGTTCAACCCGTTTCCCTCATCCATGTCCCGGATAAAAAGTCCGGCCATTCACAGACGCCGGAAGAATAGATCGATTCGCTCCCATTCAGGAAGAACCTTTAAGCGTGAAACAGGGGTTTTCCATTCTGCAAATCAGGGGAAAACGACGCCAGCGCATTTCCGGAACGGCCTTTCCTAGGAGAGCACCGCCACCTTTCAGAGGTCTTTCCCAAAGGGCATAAAAAAGCCCCGCAGCACAAGCCGCAGAAGCCCTTCTTCAGACACTTCCGCCAGGAACATTTTCCAGGCGCGGAGGCCACTTTCTTGCCATCCAGCTGCTTGAAGGAAGCGGAGTCCTGCATGGGCTGGCGGTCTTCTGAGCCGTTGCCCTTTTTTATTGCGGCGGCGGCGCTTGCGCTTGTTGAAGGAACCTTCAGAAGCTCCGCCCCCACGGTTTCCGGCTGGGCAAGGGAGTCTCCGCCATGCTGTTCATGGCGTTCCTGCTGTTCCGGGTTGCGGTTGGGGCGGAAGGATTCGCGCTTGACCTTGACCGGAGCCTGGCCTTTGGGAGCCTCGGGCGGGTATTTTTTTTTTCGGAGCGGCGGGAGCCGGAGTCACGGAAGGAGCCGGCGCTTCAGCGGCGGGGGCCTTTTGTCAGCCGCCTTTTGGCGGGTTTCACGGTTTTTTGCCTTGGCCGCGGTTTTCGGGGCGGACTTGACCGTTTTGATTTTGGGCGCTTTACGGAAGCGGCGTCAGCAGCGGGCTTTTTTCAGCCGGCGGCCTTCTTGGTCGTAGAGGCCGTCTCTTTTTGGCAGCCGTTTTGCGGGCAGCCGTTTTTTTGGCTGCGGACGCTTCCGGAGCACCTGTTTCTAATGGTTTTTTTGCCATAAAAATTTCAAGTGAAAAAGTCTTTATGAATCAATTCCGGAGATTGTCGAGATTTATCACGGAGCCTCATCCGGAAGGGCCAGCAAATCTTTCAAAGCGCCTTTGTATTTTTTTATAGAATCCCCGATGGGCGGCCGCCCACCACCATTAATGGTGATGGCAGGGCCTGCGCCATCAGTTCAGGGCTTCCCTGCTCTTCCAGTTTTCCCCGGCCCGTCAGGCGCTCCAGGCAGGCCTTGACATAGGCAGTGTCCGGCTTCAGCGCTTCCCTACATGGCGCACCAGCGTTTCGGCATTTCGGATGACGGATTGCAGCTCCGCTTCAAATTACCTCAGGTCATCCGCCGTGGGTTCCCCGAGCGTGGCGTCCCAGTTGATGCGGCCCGTGCGATGTCCCACACGCCCTGGGCTCCGCGCTCCTGAACAGAATCTTGCCGGCCATCAGGGCATGGGGAGGCGTTATCTCATCCACGGTTACCTGGGTTTTACCCAGCAGAGAGGCGGGGGGAGCCGCCGCTCCGGAAAGCTCCGCCGGCTGCTCGGCCTGGGGTTCCGGTTCCGGCTGCCTGATTTGAATATCCAGGTCCTGAAGCAGGAACCTGGTATCCATGAATGTCAGCTTGATGCCCAGGTCTTCATGCAGCCTCTTCTGGATGGCGTTTAAATCCAGCCCTTCTTCCGCCCAGTCCCGGATGGACCGGACCTGCTCCGGAGATAATTGATCAGGGTTAATCATGATATGTATTTGAGTTAGAATGATGCCTTTTTGTTCGCGGCCAGCCATGCATTCCAGCACGGAATGAGCTTCCACTTCCGCCGCGGGAAAACGAACTTTCCCGAGTACCGCCCTTCATAGAGCGCGCGATGAATTCCCAGTCCGTTGTTTTCACCTGCGTCAAAGTCCGCAATTTTCCGCAGCTCGCAGCCGGAGATGCCCAGTTCCTCCTTCAGCGCCGCGGCAGCCTCCCCATTTTCCCGGCATCCAGATGCTGGCAGCGGAGGTCCCACGGG